>Ga0116228_10003648_pt1 | contig 13572 bp, 9 predicted proteins | sample S1TSphfallax_2_FD_89694 | JGI IMG/M metagenome (GOLD analysis project Ga0116228, IMG submission 89694) | Host-associated microbial communities from peat moss isolated from Minnesota, USA - S1T2_Fc - Sphagnum fallax MG | ecosystem: Host-associated > Plants > Peat moss > Unclassified | place: USA... | reverse complement strand
TTGGGCTTTTATTGTCGTTGTTTTGTTTTTATTGGTTGGTGAGAAATTGATTGTTGTTTTAAAAAGGTCAAAGAACTTGTGATTAGTATGAAATAATTGGAAATGTTATGTTTGTTAGCAATGCAAGTTTCAATTTTCTTTTTCTTTTTAGTGAGGATTGGAAAACAACTTAGGGAAATTCAAATATACCTTGATTATGTGGTTGTTTAAGGTGCTATCCATTTTATTTCTTTGATTTCATTCTAAAGGTTTTAAAAAATTAGAAAATTCTGCAAAATGGTAAATTGTCATTTATGATTGTAAAATACATGTAAATATGTTTTTTAATATTTTTCTAATTCCCTTAATTTTATATTTTAAACTATATTTAAAATCTGAATGTCTTTTTAAGCATTAAAACTCAACAACAATGTTTACTAAAGCTTTTAACAACAATTTTGATTGCAATATAATGGCGATTAGTAATTAACTGAATAACATTGCAAGTTTTTCTATGGTCTAGAAAAAAGAGACATTGAAATGTGTTATTATTATTATTATTTGCTGGAAATGTCCCTTGTTTATATCTTTAAATTACATTGATTTAAAAAAAATAGATTGCATGACAAGAAACCCTAACTAATGTATCCAATAATTTTAACAAATTTTAAGTGTCCTAATGATTAGCTTTATTTTATAAACTCTTGAAGCTTAGTGTTTTTTGTGCAAAATTTCACCAAAATTCGAAAAATCAAATTAGAAAGAGAATATGTTATCACAATATTCTTTCTTTCTGAAAAACATGTGTCAAATTTCAAAAGAAAGAAATTGAAAAAATAAATTATATGTATATATATATATATATATAGATGAAAGACAACCTCTGATCAAAATCAGAGTTTTACAAGAGGAAAGACACTCATGCTAATGTGCAATAACGAAAGTAGTATGTGAAGGAAAAAACCAAAAAGTAAGAAAATCTTAAATAATGCACCTAAAGGAAATTTAACAATGAACAAGGGGTGTATCACACTGTGGCCTTGCCATTTAGGGTAAAATGTATCTTAAAGCAAAAGGAAGAATTATGGAAACTCAAATATTTCACCATGTTAAAATATAATCTTCAAGAAATCCTCTAAAAGAAACCAACATCCTTCAAGATATTATAAATCTATAGCTCTCTAATCTCAAGTTTTAACACTAGCCAAAATATCATTTTTCAAAAATCCTCATATAAAAATAGACCTATTATTACCTAGGAGCAAAAATCCCTTAAGCTATACTCTATAATGAATCTAAACACAATATCCTTGCCTTGGTAGGCAACCCCAACAAATGTATTCAATAAAAAGTTTTTTGGCTTGGGTTAGATTTGAAGCATTACAAGGAGCACTAGGAATCACCCAAATGTAAAATACTTTGTACAAATGAGAAACCTTGATGCAAGAATTGATCTAGTTGTATTCAATTCTTCTATAGTCTTATATTGCTTAGTTTTAACACCAAATTGCATGTAGTTGCACTGCTGGTTTTGTTATCATGGATGATATCTAGCAACTTTTACAAGTTACCTCTCAACCCAAAGACACTAGTGCAAAAGAAAACAAAATTGAAAACTAAAGAAAAATAAAACGACAATCAAACTTGTATTTAATTGGTCTCTTTGAGATACAAGTACTAAAACATCACCAGCTAGACATAGACTTGTTGAACCAAAGTTTAAAGACAAAGACATTGCAAGCCCAAGACAGAGGGTCTAAGTACATTTGGTGCACCAACAATTTTGCATATGGTGATGGAGAGCAAAGATGGAGAGCAAATCCTGTCAAACTAATTGAGGAAAGAAAGACCCACTCAAAGTCCGTAAGGTAGTATGGTAGTGGAGAGCAAAGATGGAAAGCAAATCATGTCAAACTAATTGAGAAGAAAAAGACCCACTCAAAACTCATAAGGTAGTACATCCCATTGAGCTCTGTAAATGTAAAATTCTACAATCTAGTTTATAATGCAACATGCTTTTAGTGATGTTCAAGCTAAGCTAGTTCCAGTTAGGGTTAGGGCTCTTATTTTTTTGGTTATCATGATTTTTAACCACCAAGCTGCATCATAACAGACATTAAAGCTATCATTCAGCTTGTTATCTTTACTAGCTAAACTCTAAATGCACTTTTAGAAGCAAAACATTCAGTAAGTTCTTCAAAGAAGTCCAAGAGAATTCGTATCTATGTCCATCTCCATTTTGTAAGAAATTATTGTTTTACATGCTGGGTGGATGATGCAAAGGATCTCGATTGTTGATTCCATCATAAACTATAGATATGCTGGCAATTGGTAGTAGAAAACCTTGACATGAGTTTCTGAGTACAGTTGCATAGATCCTAATCACTTAACAGTCTTTTGTAGTGGCTTCACCCTAATGGGAAGTCCTTCCCTCAACCTTGGAAATGGGAAGAAGGAAGGAATGTCCTCCTATGAATTCCCAATAACTGCAAAAACAAACAAACAAACAAAAATCTTGATCTTAATGGAAAATATACAAAAACACAAAGCACTTCATGAGATCCCCAAGTTTTTTAAAAATTTACTCCCATATTATTATATAATGAAGTTCAATCCAAATCACCAGCCCCCTAAGTTTTTGATCCATGAAGAAGTATGAGAACCTAGGGACTCATGAATGAGCCTGTGAATGGGTTACAAATAAATCTATTAAAAGTATGAAAACCTAGGAACTCCCAGGAGTGTCTCTCATCGGATTCAAAACAGATTTATCCAAAGTGTGGAAACCTAGGGGCTTACTCCCAAGAGCGTCTCTCAAGGGATTAAAAACAGATTTATTTGGAGTAAGAAAACCTAGGGACTTAAGAGAAACAGAAAAAGAACACCCAGAAAAAAAACACAAAATCAACCCTTCACTTACCATTAGGGTTTAGGATGGTGATGATCAAGGATGATTTTTTTGGTGTGTTTTGTGGTGTTTTTGCAACCTGAATAGACCTACTTGTTGTTATGGAAGTTGGGAGGGAGTCAGGAAGATTGATGACAGACAAGAGTAAAATTGTAGCACTAGAGATTGAGCTTACTCAAATTTGGTGACAAGACGGTGAATGATGTAGATCTCAGTGCGGGCAAGCTTAGAACCAGGGCATAACCTGCCTCCTCCTCCAAATCCAAAGAAGGGTAATTTGGTCCCTACTTCCTGTCATGCACATGATGTATCCAGTGTCCGTCATCACCACCATCAAGAACTTGTTCGCAAGAAGAATCATAATCATCATCATCTTCAAGAAGAAGAAAGAAGAAGGAAAAAAAAAATGCTCTCAAAGAAATTTGGATTCAAACATAATATACAGCAGTTGCAGAATTGATCTTAAGCTCAAGCTTCAATGAAGCCTACTACTAGATCATGGATGAATGAATGACTCAGGAGAAGATTAAGAAAAAGACACACACAAACTTCTTCCAACTTGGTGTTTGTTTGTTGGATGCTTTGCTTCAATCAGTCATATATCCAATAAACAATAAAATTGATTCCTTATGGACTTTGAATTAAATAAATATTGACAAACCTACCCATTATTGTGTAATACACATTTATTATATGAAGACTTATAAGGCTTTCACCCCTTTTCAACACCCACATTTCTTTAATGTTTAAGACTCATCACATGATGATAAAAGGAAACAACAGCAAAGGTGGATTACAGACTCAGAGACCAAAACAGTCCAAAAAAAAAACTACAAAAGGTGCAGAAAAAGAATGCCAACAAGAACCCATCATAGAGATCAACTCTTACATACTAATGTCACTTGCAGAAAGAGAAATTCCATGCAGACAAATATAATACAACTGGGGAAGAGACAGAGAGAGAAGGAAGGGAAAAAGAAAGATGGGCGGTTTAGATCCTTACACAGCTCGGTCATTGTATTTGTCAGCTTTCCAGTAAGCATAAGCCATGGTGATTTGATACATATAAGAGAGCAAAGCACTGACCATGGGGTTAGTGGGAGGCCTCGGAAATGATGCAAGTTCAAAGTGCGTCACAGATGCAACGAGTGAACATTGCAACAAGAAGGAAACGCCGTAGACACCATCAGTGCTCCTGATGTTGTCACCTTCGCCAAAAAGTGACGAAAACAAAATTACTCAAACTTTCATCGTCTGATGCTCTCGCCTTTGTCAAAAAGTGACGAAAAAAAATTTACCCACACTTTCATCATTTGAGCGCATAGTTGTCAAAAATGATCATTTTGGTGCATAATTGTCGATCATGTGATCACTCGATCGTTTATAATTGTCAATATCGACGACCATGATATAATCGTCTTAATGACGAAAAATAACCCTATACCTTATTTATATAAACCAGTTCTAATTATCATCATCACTGGAATGAGCTGCATTCCTCGAACCATAAAACTTTTTAAACATATTAACTATGATTTGGAATTGTAAGCAAAAATAAAGGGAAGCCCTCCCTAAATCACCATGCTAAAAAAATAGATAAATCACTATTTCAATTATGATAAATTAATGCATTTGAACTTCTCTTCAACCAATTGTCGTACAACTTGCCATCTTTCTTGGCTTGGATTAATCACTTTCAACCCTGAAGCTGAGTTTTCCATCCCTCGTGAAAGTTCTATCTCATCAAAATCATCGATCATATGTGCCATATGTGTCATTGCATGATTCACAAACATGTTTACTTCATATCGCTGTTCCAACTGTTGAAATTGTGTACTCTTATTGTTGGATTTGTAATGATCTTGAATTTTAAGAAGATGTCATTTTGTTTTGAACATGTAGGGACACTCTTCACTATTATTTAAATTTTTCCACTCGGTTTTAATGATTGGCCAAAATGTGTCAAAGATCCTTGACTTGTTTACAAATTGCTTCCGATATTTGAAATCACCTTGTTTTGCATAGTCCGAAACATTATGGGCAAATTGAAACTTGTAGTCATATGATGATTCTCTTATCCCCTTGCTTTGAATCAAAAATTCATCTACTTGCAAATTACACTCCTCAGATGAGTTTGCATATGAATTAGAATCTCATGTTGTGCTGGTCGAATTTCGACCTCCTTGACCATATAATTGAAGATTAACTGGAGGCACATTAATTTGAAAGTTTACATTACCTTGGGCAATGGTTTCTTTGGCATCGGATTTTGTATGGGTGGATGAATTAGATATCACAAATTTCTTTTGTTCAGCTCTCTCCACTGTATGGCCTTGAGATGAAATTTTTGCACCATTTGTTTCTTCACAACTCAAGAAAATGTAATGATTGAGAAGTTTCCCCCAAAATCAATTGTTGGCCAAATGCATTTGATTTGTTTATAGATATAAGTGATTCTTCCAATTCAAAGTTTTCTTCCAAACTAGAATTTTGAATTGCATCCACTTCCCCAACACATCGTAGTGCATTCAATTGGCCTATGGATGTAGGCAATTCCATCAACGTAGAGCATCCTGCCAAATTAAAATCTTGGAGTGCATTCAATTGTCCAATAGTTGAAGGTAATTCTTTAAAATTGGACCACCATGACAAATCAAACTTTTTGAGTGCATTCAATTGGCCAATAGATGTAGGTATTTCTTGTAAGCTCGAACATGTTGACAAACGAAGGTTTTGGAGTGCACTTAATTGGCCAATAGATGTAGGCAGTTTCTGCAAGCTTGAACATGCTGACAAATCAAGATTTTGGAGTGCACTCAATTGGCCAATAGATGTAGGTAATTCTTGCAAGTTCGAACACCCTGTCAAATCAAGCTCTTGGAGTGCACTCAATTGGCCAATAGATGTAGGTAATTCTTGCAAGCTCGAACACCCTATCAAATCAAGCTCCTGGAGTACATTCAATTGGCCAATAGATGTAGGTAGTTTTTGCAAGCTGGAACATGTTGACAAATGAAGGTTTTGGAGTGCACTCAATTGGCCAATAGATGTAGGCAATTTCTGCAGGCTCGAACATGCTGACAAATCAAGATTTTGGAGTGCACTCAATTGGCCAATAGATATAGGTAATTCTTGCAAGTTCGAACACCCTGTCAAATCAAGCTTTTGGAGTGCACTCAATTGGCCAATAGATGTAGGCAATTTCTGCAAGCTCGAACATGCTGACAAATCAAGATTTTGGAGTGCACTCAATTGGCCAATAGATATACGTAATTCTTGCAAGTTCAAACACCCTATCAAATCAAGCTTTTGGAGTGCACTCAATTGGCCAATAGATGTAGGTAATTCTTGCAAACTCAAACACCTTGTCAAATGAAGGTTTTGGAGTGCATTCAATTGGCCAATAGATGTAGGTAATTTTTGCAAGCTCGAACACCCTATCAAATAAAACTTTTGGAGTGCATTCAATTGGCCAATAGATGTAGGTAATTCCTGCAAGCTCGAACACCCTGTCAAATAAAGCTTTTGGAGTGCATTCAATTGGCCAATAGATGTAGGTAATTCTTGCAAGCTCGAACCCCCTCTCAAATCAAACTTTTGAAGTGCATTCAATTGCCCAACAGATGTAGGTAATTCTTGCAAGCTCCAACACCGTGTCAAATCTAGCTCTTGGAGTGCATTCAATTGGCCAATAGGTGTAGGTAGTTCTTTCAAGTTGGAACATTTGCATAAAATAAATTCTTCCAGTGCATTCAATTGGCCAATAGATGTAGGTAATTCTTGCAAACTCGAACACCCTGTCAAATAAAACTTTTGGAGTGCATTCAATTGGCCAATAGATGTAGGTAATTCTTGCAAGCTTGAACACCCTATTAAATCAAGCTTTTGGAGTGCACTCAATTGGCCAATAGATGTAGGTAATTCTTGCAAGCTCGAACACCCTGTCAAATCAAACTTTTGGAGTGCATTCAATTGGCCAATAGATGTAGGTAATTCTTGCAAGCTCGAACACCCTGTCAAATCAAACTTTTGGAGTGCATTCAATTGGCCAATAGATGTAGGTAATTCTTGCAAGCTCGAACACCCTATCAAATCAAACTCTCGGAGTGCATTCAATTGGCCAATAGATGAAGGTAGTTCTTTCAAGTTGGAAAATTTGCACAAAATAAATTCTTGGAGTGCATTCAATTGGCCAATAGATGTAGGCAATTTTTGCAAACTCCCACACCCTACCAAATCAAATTCTTGGAGTGCCTTCAATTGGCCAATAGATGAAGGAATTTTTTTCAAACTTTGGCATTGTGCCAAATCAAGTACTCGTAATTGTAAACAATGAAACAAATTACTTGGCAACTTTTGAATCATGCATTTTTTGAGGCACAACCATTTAATGTTATTCAAATTTCGCCCTTGGATGAAAAAATTCAATATAGTTGGTGAAGCTTCAGTTAAATCAACCAACCTAAGGTTGTGAAATCCCTTTGAGCCGATTTGGGACAATGTAGGCAAATTGTGACATTTCTTCAATGAGATGCCTTCTAAATTTTCCACCACCTATCACATGAAATGAAAACAAAAAGGATTATCAATATAAAAGAACATTTCATCCTAATGCCAATCTTTATTAGGAAAACATGTATGTATAAAACCAAAACTTAAAGTTAAAACATTTGGTTATGGACATCAAAAAAATTCATAGAAAATCAAAATAAAATTATAGGATTGAAATAGTATGGTGATAACCTCATCCTTTTGTAAAAGCAAGTTTGACTTATTTGATTTCCATATAAATCGATTCATAATAGGAAGTTCCATTGCAATATTTTGACCCATGTCTCGTAATTGTTCATGTATGTACAAGATTCCATCTTCTGGCCAGTGGATTAAAAATCTATGTTGTAAATATTGTAATTCAAACTTTGGGTTTAAATAATCTCCACTCCACATTCGACAAATTGTATTTATTTTCAAACCACCCAAAAAACAAGCAATATCCAAAAACATGTTTTGATGTTGCTTATCCAAGGCGTCATAAGAACTTTTCAATGTCGTCCAAAGCTCTTCATTATCATTACTGCATGTGAAACTTTGCCCACTTTTCAATCTGTTCAATGCACCTTCCCATATTTCCAATTCTTTAATATTGCACAAATAAGAACCCAATACTTTAAGACTTAAAGGGAGCCCCCCACAAGCTTTTATAATCTTCATACATATATCTTTGAAATCCTTTGTTGGAACATGATTTGCATTACCAAATGCATGGAACATAAATAATTCCTTTGCTTGGTCTTCTTCCAATAATTTCATGACCACTTTTCCATCTTCACTTACATGAGAATTCAAAATTTGCCAATTTCGACAATTCACAGTACTTTGCTTTTAGAAGTTGCATTCTTCCCAGCATTATCAATGAGAAGTTGCAAGGATGTAAGGTTTTCCGCCTCACCAACATCATCCACCACCACTAACACTTTCTCCGATATCATACATTGCCTAATTTGGTCAAGGTCTTTTTGATTCACATTTTCATCCTTGCATAACCTTTTGCCACACAAATCATGTAGGAGTTGTTTTATGACATCATTGATATTGTCCTTTGATCTCACATCCTCCAAAAAATTAGATTTGTCATATTGGTTGTGGAATAAGTGATAGAATTTTTTGCACAAGGTGGTCTTCCCAATCCCACCCATTCCAACCAAACCAACAATAGATTCCTTTTGTAACAAGATGTTTATGTCTTTTGCTTTGTCAATCAACGCCACCTCATGACATGGCAAAGGTGGAAGCAATATATTTTTCAGTCAAAATTCACAAAATATAGGTCATTTATATGTTATCTTTCTTATTTGATAACCAATATATATGACATTGCATATGCGATACACATCAAGTGTGCAATGAGCTAATGTGTATCAAATTACATGAACATATATGAAATCAAAAGACTTAGATTTGATGTTTTTACCTCCATACATATTTTCAAACATTTTAACAATAAAAAATAGCTTGGATGATCTTTGTTTGGTGGCTTGCAAATTGTCAAGTGATTAACATCTTCAATTTTGTAATGGTTGTTGTTTGACAACTGAATAGCTGAAACAAATGGCACTAAAATTCCCTGCATGTGCAAAAGATTAAGTTAATGGAACTCATTGACTTGTTTATTCATTTATGTTTTAATTTATAAGTAACATAGTAATTTCAAATGGTGATGGAAATTATAGTTTAATAACTATTGATGTTTGAATAAAAATGAAATATTTTGTGTAGAAGTAATTTCCTTCGACCCTTTAGTAAATAAATTATATAAATACATCACAAAATTATTGGTTTTTAATCTCATTAATCTTCCATGTTTTAATGATGTTATGATTTTCCTCACAAATATTTATATGGAATTGATTTGATGAAGGGAAATTTTTTAATATATTTCCTGCTATTTGAAATCAATCAAATTTCCTTTCCATCAATAGTAATTCATGAAACAAAGTTCATAAAACACATGACCCATTCACCACATTATTATATTTAGAAGTCAAGTACATGATCCCACACAAGTTTTGATAATACAAAAAATGTTCAATTAATGCACCAAGTTGGATAACTTTTAATGTGGTGAAATGAAAATCTTACCCAATTTTTGTCAAGTGGTAATCCTTCGCCAAACTCATAAATGTTGAAGTCTTCATGAATAGCATTTTTAAAATCTGTTGAAAGGTATTCCATTTGTCTGTTGAAAGATTCTAATATTTTAAAAAAACCAGATTGGGTTGCATACTTGCTTAATGTGTTGATTTGTTGACATTGCCGAGTGAAATAATTTGATAAAGATCGGGTACCACTAGCATGTGGAACACTAAAAAATATTACACCTTTAACATTGTTCAAAAATGCCTTACAACATTTGTGTACTTCATAATCCAAATCACTTCTTAACCTTTGGAATAATTGTTTGTGAGCTTCAACCACCAAGCTTTTGAGTACAAGACCTCCAAAACTATAAGCAACCAATGCCACCGGTCCATTCCAAAGGGATTGATAACTACAAAATATTCAACAATGCACCAAAATTTTCTTATCAACATTGTATTAGCATGTACAAATTTATCCTATTATACTTGGGGCAATTTTCCAATTCACACATGACCTAAGCCATAAGTTCATGATTGATTTGTCCATCATTTGTCATTTTTCATTTATTGATTCCATTAATCTACCTAAAAAATGTGACAACCATTTTTTTGTAAAACTATTATAATGTACAAGTATGTAGGTGTTTACATTCTTGTGTTTATGTACAATTCATATTCTGTGTTACTTTGGAAATATCATGGAAATAAAAAGAAATTTTAATTTTAAAAAATTGGAAATAATGTTTTGCAATGAAACGGATGCAAATTTTCTACACATGTATTAATATAATTTAAATTCAATTCAATTGCACTACCACAAATAAAGCTTCAAAAGACATGAACTAAAAATTGCCATCAAAACCATGCTTGTTTTGGAAATCTTGTCAACTAATTGAGAAGAAAAAGACCCACTCAAAGCTCATAAGGTAGTACATCCCATTGACCTCTGTATATGTATAATTCTACAATCTAGTTTATAATGCAATATGATTTTAGTGATGTTCAAGCTAAGCTAGTCCCAGTTAGGGTTAGGGCTCTTATTTTTTTGGTAATCATGATTTTTAGCCACCAAGCTGCACAATAACAGACATTTAAGCTATCATTCGGCTTGTTATCTTTACTAGCTAAACTCTAAATGCACTTTCAGAAGCAAAATGTTCAGAAAGTTCTTCAAAGAAGTCCAAGAGAATTTGTATATTATGTCCATCTCTATGGATATAAAAAATTATTGTTTTACATGCTGGGTGGATGATGCAAAGGATCTTGATTGTTGATTCCATCATAAACTATGGATGTGCTGGCAATTGGTGGTAGAAAATCTTGACATGAGTTTCTGGGTACAGTTGTAAAGATGCTAATCACTTAACAGCCTTTTGTAGTGGCTTCACCCTAATGGGCCATCGTTTGCTCAACCTCGGAAATGGGAAGAAGGAAGGAATGTCCTTCCCAATGAATTCCCAATAACTGCAAAAACAAACAAACAAAAATCTTGATCTTAATGGAAAAGATACAAAAACACAAAGCACTTGATGACATCCCCAAGTTTTTTAAAAATTTACTCTCATATTATTATATAATGGAGTTCCATCCAAATCACAACCCCCTAAGTTTTTTATCTATGAAGAAGTATGAGGACCTAGGGACTCATGAATGAGCCTGTGAATGGGTTACAAATAAATCTATTAAAAGTATGAAAACCTAGGAACTCCCAAGAGTGTCTCTCAATGGGTTCAAAACAGATTTATCCAAAGTGTGGAAACCTAGGGGCTTACTCCCAAGAGTCTGTCAAGGGATTAAAAACAGATTTATTTGGAGTATGAAAACCTAGGGATTTCCCAGAGAGAAACAGAAAAAGAACACCTAAAGTATAATGAACACCCAGAAAAAACAACAAAATCAACCCTTCATCTACCATTAGGGTTTAGGATGATTATGATCAAGGATGATTTTTTTGGTGTATTTTGTGGTGTTTTGGCAACCTGAACAGACCTACTTGTTGTTATGGAACTTGGGAGGGAGGGGGGAAGATTGATGAAAGATGAGAGGAAAATTGTAGCACTAGAGACTGAGCTTACTCAAATTTGGTGACAAGATGGTGAAGAAGGATGCAGATCTCAGTGCAGGCAAGCTTAGAACCAGGGCACAACCTGGCTCCTCCTCCAAATCCAAAGAAGGGTCCCTACTTCCTGTCATGCACATGATGTATCCAGTGTCCATCATCACCACCATCAAGAACTTGTTCACAAGAAGAGTCATAATCATCATCATCTTCAAGAAGAAGAAAGAAGAAGGAAAAAAAAATTGCTCTCAAAGAAATTTGGATTCAAACATAATATACAACAGTTGCACAATTGATCTTAAGCTCAAGCTTCAATGAAGCCTACTACTAGATCATGGATGAATGAATGACTCAGGAGAAGATGTCAAATTGATTGCTGCTGACATATACAACAAGAGTTGAAGCCGCTGGAGGGACTTTAATTTTGTTTCAAGATCAGGGCAGTAAGAGGAGAGATTCCTGACAATAATGCAGTGGATGAGAGGCAAGAAGAAGAAGAAGAAGAAGCAAGAGATTCCTGAAGATTATGCTATCATTTCAACCAGGACTTGAAAGGCAAGACTTAGAAGTTCAGGACAACCTTGTAGTGTCAAGGATTGAACTTGTAAGGCTTCGGATAGAATGTGCGATCATAATGCACCGATTGGAAGTAAGGGAGTACCATCCATCCTTTGGGTATTACCAATTTCCCTGTCGATCAGCAAGCTGGATCAGCACCAGCAGTAGGAGCATGTCCTCCAGGCTCAAACAAATCAACTTACACTACACAGACCATCAAGTTGCAGTCAGCTAGAGATCCATGTGCATGCAACCAAGGATTGCAACAACATCTAGATCCAAACTAAGTTCGAAATCTGCAGCTGTGAAATCCTCAACACAATTAATTACCTCTGACATGAACATCCTCAAGAGATTTCTGAATGTTGTAGTGGAAACATTGCACAGCCACAAGGTCTCTGTGATCACCTGACAAGTCACACACAACACCATCAATTCTGGAAGATTGATCAATCTCTACAGTCTGCTACACTTGTGAGCTTGCAAGCAAAGTTCATTCTCATCATCATGATGCATCAGCATTATGAGAGCTAAACTTTCCTGAACTTGGTGTTTCTGAGCATGTGACCTACATCTTGTGTGAAGCTCATGGCTTTGCACTCTTCCCATGTCAACCTCTCTCCAGGTTGTTTCAGCTTAATCACATTCTCATGCTCTTTCTGCAATTGTGATCAGTCAAGCAGCACACACACACATGACACAAATTAGCCAAAAACTACTAAGATCAGTACTTTGCAGCAGAGTACTTAAGGACCTAAACCCTAAACCCAGAGCAGTTAAATCCATGCCAAGATGAATTTTGTGGCAGGAGCGAGCACTGGTGGAGGGGATTACCCGGATTACAGTGAGGACATGGGAATTCTCGCCAACATACTTGACAGTGAAGACCGTGGTATCAGCAGTGTTGTGGCCTGAAAACAGGAGACCTGTCAGAAGATCTCGTCCTTGTCCATGCAACATCTCTTCCATGTCCTCTGGACTGTCTTCACGGATGGTTTGTATGAACTTGTTGTAGATGTCATCTTGACTGGCCTTGATTCTAAGTAGTCTGTCAGCGTCTTCACTACTCTTTCTCGTGCCTGCATGCATGCAGCAAACAATGCCATGCAGGATCAACTCCACAACCACATCACAAATTTACTTACAACAACAATGAATGTGCTGCAATCCTAAGCAGGTTGTGTGAGTGTGTGTGTGTGTGTGTATTTGGTTTTTTTTTCAATATTGTCAAGTAGGAAATAGGGTCTTACAACTCGATATCTGCATGCTTGCCAAGAGGTTCGAGCTAGTCATCTGTACGTACCCGCATGCCTTTGCCATAGGCAGTCCAAGGTAGGTCAATGGTCAGAAAGAACATTCCCTTGATCAAGATGTACATGTCCTTGATTTTGTCATTCAGTTCACCTGAATGTATGTTGAGCATGATGAGA
>Ga0116228_10003645_pt1 | contig 13579 bp, 18 predicted proteins | sample S1TSphfallax_2_FD_89694 | JGI IMG/M metagenome (GOLD analysis project Ga0116228, IMG submission 89694) | Host-associated microbial communities from peat moss isolated from Minnesota, USA - S1T2_Fc - Sphagnum fallax MG | ecosystem: Host-associated > Plants > Peat moss > Unclassified | place... | reverse complement strand
ATAGAGGCAATTGTCCTTCTTACACCAAAATCTTTTAACTCCTTGTAGCAGCTGTTGATTGAATCCCAAAAATCCTTCATATGTGTGCAACCAATTAGGGCCATTGCCCTTCCTACATGTGCTCCTGCAGAAATTTCATCTAGCTTGGGCAATGAGATATATATGTGAATTCCGAAAAAAGGGTTGTTTTAAGAATTTCGTCAAGAAGTGTGGGCTGAACCTTCAACAGACCATCCCACACGTTTCTCCATGTGCCCACTAAAGAGTTCCAAAAAGGAAAATTCATCTTTTGAATCTTATCAGCAGTAAATAACTAGTTAATGTTTGGAGGCAAGGTGAAGTGGCTTCTACCTCGTAGTTGCGACAAGGCATCCCTCCTTCTAAGCAAATCCTTCTAGGGTTCCAAGCCAAGAGAAAGGTGTTAAACTACTAATTTGGCTAGCAAAGCCTCCACTTGAGCTTTCGAGTTAATAACTCCAAGGCCGCCACATAAAATTCCTCACCAAAGCTCTCATTTGATCATACGTTCTCAGATTGGGATTCCAACAGTCGACAATGTACATATGGAAACCATAATAACTTGATTTGCAACAAAGGATGCACCCATAAAGTGACAACCATTTATTACTCTAGTTGATCAGCTTTCCTTCGAAAGACAACATGATCTTGTCAAAATTCGCCTCGACACCAGTAAATGAAAACAAACTTGAATCCCCAAATATTTCACGCCTTGACCCTCCAAAACCCAGACTAGACCCACAACCTGGCCCCATTCACAATCTCTTGGGTGGTTAGATGCCCACATGGCAGAAGATTTCCACCAATTAACCTCTGCGCCAACTACCAAACAAAATAGGGAGAGAACCTTGTTACCCCTATCAAGGTTATCAGTGGTACCTTCCAGAATAAGGCCATATCATCTGCATACGACTGGTCCTTGAGCTGCTTGCCATTTGGCATTATGAGCCCGCGTATGTCATGTTCCGGATTGCTCAACATGTAACCCAACACGTCGGTTGCCAAAATGAACAAATACGACGAGAGGGGACACTCTTGCCGAACAGATCTAGAAAGATGAAAGGGTTCCCCTTCCTCCCCCATTAACCTGGATTGATGAAGCCAGAAATTTAATTAGCGTTGATGTCCATCATATCCAGAGATCATTAAAACCAAAAGTGCGAAAGGCAGAAAAGAGAATATCCTCGTTGATATGATCAAATGTTTTTTCAAAATCAAACATTAAAAATACCGACCTCTGATTACTTTCCTCAGCCCAGTCCATGGATTTGCGGGTTAAATACACAAGTATGCTCCTCCCTGGTACAAACCTTGTCTGGATTGGCCTAATGATATCAAGTAGATGTGTATCCTAATCATGAGCAACTTGGCAAGAACTTTATATACATTCTTGAGAAGTGTAATAGGACGCTGGTGTTTGATCAATGAGGGATCCCCGGATTTAGGAATTAACACGATCCATCCCTGATTAAATTTGTTTGAGAGTTGCCCTAGTTGCAGCATGGCTTGATAAGCTGCAAGCAGTTCCAGCGTTATCTCCTCAACTATTTCTTGGAAAAACTTCATAGGGAGACCATCATGCCCAAGTGCTTTGCCACATGACAAGCTCACCACAGCTGTCTTCAGCTCCTCTAGGGTGATCTCCTGTGTTAGCTTATGGTTCATCTCATCAGTAACCATCTGCAGAACAGAGCTAAAGCTTTTGAATATGGCATTGCATATATCTAGATCATCTGTATTTGCCAAGTATAGTTGAATGTAAAACTCTCGTACTTAACCGGCTAGCTCATTCTTTGCGGTTAGAGCCCTCCCATCCGCCACCAATTCGTTAATTAATACTCACTTATGATTTCCTTCTGATAATCAAAGAAATTTTTGGAACAAGTATCACCAAAGCAGTACCAATGGGTTGCCATATTATGGATGTTATGTTTTGAAAAATCTCTGTGAGCCTGGCTTGGGAGGTTGAAAGAATATTCTTCACTTTGTCATTACCAAGTCTACTTGTAACTGTATCTCTGTTAAAAATTCTCCAAGGTCTTCCTATAGCTGTCAAGCAACCATGCATCCTGCAGCCCCTAACATGTGGTCATGCGATGCCAAATGGTGACTTCACGCCGTCCCATGAATTTGTGACCCACGGATTCAGTACAATGAACATCTTTTGACATATTGAAATCTCCAGCAAGCACATAGTGTGAGGCAAAGAGTTCTGAATCAAAAATTGCCTTCCAAAGCACCACACTCTCATTAGAAGTTTGGGCCGCATACACATTAATCACACTAAACATGTCTTGATCTAAAATCTTGAAAAATACATATTGGGCCCAACCCTGCATTATAATCACATGCTTCAAAATGAGAGGGGTTGACTTTGGAGCCATTAGGATGGTAGTACTTACACTCCATCGTTGCAAACTGCCAAGTTGAATTGAGGGGTTCCACATGGTTGCTCCATTCCATAACTCCACTGTTTTCCTAAACTTCAAGCATTCTTCGTCATTAAGATGATGTTCTTGCAACAAAAGCAGCTAAGAAGGGATCTCAAGGTTCTGAATCTAGGCCTCAATACTCCTATGTTTCCTCATGCCTCTCCCCTTCCCAAGCCCCTCACATTGGGAGATTACCAATGCTATTAATCATGGATGACTTGAATTTGGGGCAACCCTCTGGTCGACCGATCCCCATTTATTGTTGTGATGAATCCCTTGTTGCGAAGTTGTGCTCGTAGATGAAGTTTTTTGTCTTCTCTTCCTTACCGCCTCCGAGAACCCTTGGGCTGATCTTGGAGATTCGGCTGGTGAGGAAATCCATTGGTCCATGATCAAATCAGTTCCAATTTCATACTTAAGCAATCAATCAGCATCTTATGAACAAACCTGGAGTGTGTAGCCAAACCATCCAATGCTGGGAATTGAAATAAAACAAACCATTTTCGCTTTCATTCCTCCTTTGGTATCATCTGTAGCTTGCCAACATCGATGAAGAACAACACTGTGCATTCTGAACAACCCTTCACCTTATCAAAGTTCTAGTCATTCTCCCAGAGTAACTCTTCTGGAGATCCCAAATCTGACAGAACCTTAAACAACTTGATTCCCCTGTAGACACTAAACACAAAATCTCTCTCTTCACCGATCTAGAAATGAAAGTTTCCTCTGTTTAAATTGGGACCTTCACATCTAGCGGTAAACGAACAAGCTCATATATGATGGGATCTAGAAGGATTGAGTATACTCCATCATCTGCCTTATACAGTACTGGCCATATGCGAAGATGAAGGTCAACATCTTTTAGAAGCGACAAGAGATTAGCATCTTGAAAGAAGGAGCATGGTAACGTGGAGGGTTCAAGCAATCTCTCGACCCGAGAGTGATCCAATAACAACTCAATCACCACCCTTTGATTTGATTAGATCCTAAGATATCAGAATTGACATCTAGCACCATTTTCAAGACTTCACTATCAACTTTTGGGTTATGGAGCGGTTTTGGAACTTGAGAGTCCACCTTTGGATTAGATCCCGAGATGGAACAGTCGACATCTGAAGCTAGCTTTAAGACCTCATTATAATCACATGACTTTGAACCTTGTGGATAGCTCCATTGCCATCTTTTGAAATAATCTCAAGGTTGAAATGTGTACCCTCAGATAAAACGCACGAAACTACCAATCTTCTTTTGATCAACTTACGACGATGGAGCTCATGTTCACAAATCTAAAATCCTATCGTTTCACTGATGTCAGTCTAGGTGGCATCTTCTTTTTGTGTTCATTTTTCTTTTTTGATCTTGGCATTAGTCACTCCTCTGGATGGACAGGTACCAAGCTTGGAAGAGGTGGAAATTCATTAATTAGTAGGTCTCCTGGCATGCATGCTACATCATGTGTGATGGACCTGTGTCATCTGCCCAAGCCGTCCTAGTTGTACTAACCTTGCTGCTTGTACCCCTGCATTAACACTTGATGAACCTCTTCGCATGGCTGCCACAAGCACATAATTTGGCCAACTGACCGGGTGTGTTGGAGAAGACATCAACACTCTACTTGATGCCTTAAAACCCTCTCTTGATCCCGTAGTTGCTTGATTTTTTTATTTGACGCTCCCATTAGCACTTTTGGATTGCAAATTTGAGCTCTTGCTTAGATTACAAACATTCTCACTTCAAGATTGTTGACGACTGACATATGATCCTTTGCCATCCCCGACTGGAACACACGGACAATTTTTTGCAAAGTGATAAAATCTTCGACATTGATTAGGTAAACCAAAATATGAAATGCATTGCATAACAATGGCATCAATTGGATCTCTCAAATCTAGTGATGGTAACAAAATACCTCTTGGAAGCTTCATTACATTTGAAATCTCAATCGTGATCATAGAGCTTGCAGGGCGCTTGATGTATGATTCAGGACTCTCCACTTCTAGCACAATGCTAATTTTACTCGCAAGAGTTATGAGATCTTCTGTATTTTGAAATTGAAAGTTAATATCGGGGAATTACATTTTGATTGTATGCGTCAATAATTACTTCGCCCCCTGCGATCAAGCGTTGAAATGCATGCTCCATTTGCAAAAACAAAAAGAGAAGCCGCTTCATTCGGTCGTCGCCAATTTCCTTGCCACCATGGCTCCAACTTCTTCTATGAAAGTAATTTCAAGAAAACCCCACGTCAGAAACGTGATGGATTTGAAAGATTCAAGCATATAAAGTTGCATACATTCCTTGATTTCTTGAAGTGACAGATTACACCCGATACACCGCACGATGACCAGCTATCGACCGTGCACATCCTCTGCTTCGCGACTAGTTTGAATACATGTTTGCGAGAAATCATGAGCAACGTTCCATTCCGGGATAATTGGCGTTGAGCCTTGGAGATCCTTTGTGGAAGAAGGACCACGTCCTGATTCTGTCCTAGGTTTATATGAGGAGAAGCCTTTTGTGCAAAAGAAGTCCCAATGCCGAATCCCGTTGCCGTAGATGGCTAGGGAAACAGAGTCTGTAAGCATCTCTTCCTCCTGTGGGAGGCATAACAAATGTTGTAGCCATTTCTTGATTTTGAAGTCACTCCGTTGGTGGCAGGCATCCTAGAGTCAAAATTGCAATTGATTCGTGCAGAAAAGAAGGAGATGCTGAAATCACAAACGAACGACACTTTTGTCATTAAGCCCCCAGCTCCTTAAGAAGTCTTCCCAAGAGATCCTTGTTGCAAAGACTTATCGGATTGCTTGCCATCTGCAGCAGCCGTTCCCCTCAAAGATCCCTGGAAGAATCCGCCAAGAGCAATGGACCCATCACCATTGCACCTTCTTTGCAGATCCGCACTAGAAAATCCTGAAAGAAGTGAACCCTGTGATGTCGCTCCCGTGTTCTCTTTGTCAAGACATCTAGAAAAATTTGAAGCCAAGAAACAAGACAATCTTGAAAGTATGGATGCGCTATCACCGCCTCCAGTACCTGCAACCTCCACCTTCCCCGGTGCTGCAAATTATTTTGGTTCATCAAGCTCTAAGAGAGCGTTCCATGAAGCGGTCGCTCAATTCCATTCTCGCCACCCTACAACGAGCCAACAACCCATATAACTCATATAACGATGTCGCTCTCAAAATGGCAAACCCCTCATCCTTCCCCACCAAAGAAAAGAACGTTAGAACTCTCATCACTATCCACGAAAAGAAAATCATAAACAAGATGCGGATGTGCCATAGCTGTGCTCACAAAAAGTCTCTCCCAAACCACTCTAGAATCACAAGATTTGGTGGTCTATTACTCGCGGCAAGCAACGATGACATCACAAGAGCGCGAGTTTCGAGCCCCCCTCACCCTCAAGTCATGCCTCAATTTTATTTTATTTACACAATGAATGATTCTACATGGTTGCTACCATTCTCTCTCATTGTTACAAGTTCTCTTTTCATAATTTGCATCATTTCTTCCTTTGAAATTTTTAAAATAAAATAATAATGAATATTTGTCCTTCATTGTCAACCATTTTGCACAAAATATTGCAGCAAAATTTTCAAGCTCAATATGTAAAGTTAAAATAAGATGGGGAAAATCAACAAGTTCAATATGATAGTGTGAGGCTAAAACATTGCAAATGAAAGCTGAGGTTCAAGAACAAAAAGTTGTTATAGGCATAAAAAACACTATCATTTCTATACTCATATGCAGCACCTCATTTGCCAATTTTTTTTAAAAAATCACATTCACTGGAGCTGAAAATTCTGAATTTAAAAAACTTTTATTGCTGAAGTGAAAAAACGAAAATAGATAAATATTCAGCAATAAATAGCCCGAATGGTAAAAGCACTACAATATTTAATTTCCAAGAACCCAAGGTGTTGTTTTTGGTGTGCAAGTGCCAAGGACATGGAACAACTTTGTGCAGCAATTGGGAAAGTTTGGTGCAAGAATAAAGAAATTGAAATGATAGGCACCTTTTTTCTCACTGCGTGCTCTTTCGTTAATGCTTTAGAAACATGCAGGTCATTGCCTAATGGCTTGCCCAGTTTCGGTGAAAAATGAGATGGTAGAGCCCCGTTACATGACTAGCTGAATTTAATGCAACATGAATTTGACCGAGACAAAAATCAATCATCCTAAAGAGTACAACTCTTACAAGTCAGTTAAATCTAAGAGTACATCATTTCAGTGAAGATGTCTCTTAAGGTCCTGAGCAGTGACCAAGCTGCAACTCATAAAAATGTGTCTGGAGATGAGTAGTGTGGGCATACTTTTTTCACAGCCTCAAGAGTATGAAAGATAAAACACCTGATCCAAAGATGGGTATCTGAAAGATTCCTCTGGTACTGTGAACCTGCAGCTTAACTTCACACCAAAGGGGTATGAAAGACAACATCTGATGCAAAAATGGGTATCTGTGGATTCCTCCAAAACTATGAACCTGCTGCCCTGCTTTCAGACGCTGCAATTTCTGCATCAACAGTTGGGATAAGTGTTTGTGATACATGTCGGGCAACAGAGATCATGTCAGCCAATATGCTGGGGTCCAAACCAATTCCCCCACGCTTTGTAAGTCCACTAACAATTCCCTTCCTATTAACAGCCACTGAAACTGCTGCTGTCATTTGTGATTCTTCTTCTGCTGTTGCATCCACAATGTAATGTCTCCCCACCTTCACAATCAAACATATACCTCTGTGGTCAACTTTTCGCCACACTTCAGAATAAGCATAATGTCAATTCATCTTAACCCTAACCTCAACAGAACTCTACTGTAAGGGCCACAGTGCAGAGCAGCTATGCAGCAGATGCCATTTACCGGAGCAATCACATTTGGCAAGAGTAAAATCCAACACATGCAACATATTGAAACAGTGAACACACACAGTGCTAACCTTTGTGAGGGTAATAGTAATGGGAACTCGTGAAATGTCCAGTGGAGAGGATTCTTCATTATCGACATCAAGTTCAGGGTCCTCATCAGCTGATGTGCTGGCTAAAACTTCCACTTTAGGAATGCCTGTATTGCTTAGTGCTGCCTAATGACAAAGACAAGTTGAAAAACCGAAGATCAGTACAGTGGGCAGGAAGAGGATAGATTGCAGCTTGCAGTAAGAGAAAAGAGAACAGAGAAAGGGGGGAAAGCAATGATGAGACAGACCTTGATTGCAATTGACAATGCATCAAGTAGGTTCCCATCTGAACTCAATACAAGGGTGTCAATGTAGAGAACCCAGCAAACTTTTCCCTCCAGTAAATGCAGAGATGATAGGTCAATTGCAGCACCTGTACCATCCATTTAACCAACCAGCTGCTCCTTCTCAGCTCATATTTAGAGTGCAAATCTTGAAAAAAGCACAACAATAAAGAATACTCTCAAGTGAAAGGACAAACATGCACCCAACAATCCACTGCTTTCAAAATTATAAGTGACCAAACAAACTACCAGAAATGACTGCCAGCAAGGCCTCTCTTTCACTTACCAGCACCATTGGGACCTCCAAGCAAACTCCGCTCCAAAGCTCTTTGGAGTTCCAAGGACAGATCCTCTCCTCCCCTACCCTATGAAATTGAAAAAGGGTCAACTCTGATAACACACGTGAGCAGTAATATACAACAAGGTCACAATCATAAGACAGAAACCATTGTCTGTCATCATCCAATTTTCTTTCTTTTTGGATTGTAGTGTATCTTTCAGATAAGCAGAGCTTCTTTTAAGAAAACAATGGGGGGCATGTCCTAGTCATTTCAAGTTCTCAAAAAGGAAATAAAATTTTGTTTTTACATTCAAACAGACTTGTGAGAACACAATCTCTGCCTGCACCTGAACATCTTAAACCTGGTGGGAACCTCTGGAAAGCAAAAAATGTACCCAAAATAGTCTGACCTATTTTGCTAACTTGAAGTGTTGCACTTGATCTTCCACAGTCAGGGATTACTGGCAGAACTCAAGTAGAAATAAAAATTTCCCTTTCAAATTGTTACAGCCCCAGAATGTGAGGAAGATTCATGACCCAACAAAATGAAGACAGAACAATGATGATCTGAGCAAAGTTGGAGTGTCAGGTGAACCTCAAACTCTGGAGCTGCTGTTGGGGAGCACTCTACAGAAATCACTAAGCTCCCATGCTTTGGCCTGCCTGCAGGAGGTCTTCCAAGCTCTGCCTGCCAATTCACTGATTCCATCAGACATAATAAACCTTCCATGTCTCCAGGTTTAAGAGGAAGATTCAGCAAAAGAAAAGAAAAGTCAAGGACCAACACTACCTTAACACTAGCTATCACATCTGTAGCTCCCAATTTGCATCGCCCAGATCCATTTGCCTAATACCCACCATCAAACCACAAGAAACAGAAACATCTCATTATCAATTCTCCCCATCTTCTATGTCATCACCCTGGACAGATGAAAATAATTCACATTGGCAACTTCAATTTGAGAATACTGAACTGTGCAGCACTCAATCTAGGGCTTAACAAGATTTTCAACCTGAAATCCTCCTAAATCCGAGTATAAAGGTAGAAAAACAAATAGAGAGGGATGGTTCAAAGCTAGAGGGTTTAGGGTTAGCAGACCTGAGGAATAACACCAGACTGAATCGAAAAGGGACGGAAGTGGTAACGACCACGACCATCAGAGCGGAGGTCGTGGGCAATCCCACCTTGAATAAAGCGAACCTCCGCTGCTGATAATGCTACCATCTGTTTGCAACCAGTCAATCCTTCCCCACCTGTTTTCCTTCTACCTACTCCTTTAGTACAACAAATCCATCAGCTGGATGATGCCACACAAAGCACCCCAAGAATTCTGCAACTGAAAAAAAATTCTGCAAAATTGGACGTGAGCTCTAGAACCCTAAATAAAACCCAAAAAATTCGCGTCCTCCAGCTGAACCAGCGCAAAAGACATCAAAATGCATGGGGAAGCAAAATGACCACACACACAGAGGAAAGAGAAAGAGAGCTTGACCTTCAGGCGTTTGGAAACTGCGACTTGAAGACTGTCGTAGATTGAGCCAACTGATGAAAGCTAATTCAAAATGACACAGGGATTCTCATCAACCACGGAGAGAATGCACGAGAGCGTCGTCCTTCAGATCCTGCACAAACACCATCGTCATTCTTCTTCCTCCCGCAAATCCAAGCTCCTCCTCTCTCGCACCTCAGTGCTTGCTTCCAAGGATTTAGGGTTAGGGTTAGGGTTAGGCTTCGAACTGGTCGTGTCGACTACTGGGTATAAGCAAACCCCAAATGTTTTTGTTAGCACACTTGTTACCGAAATAAACTGTTACTGGCAAGGAGGAAGAAGCCGGAACTATGTGTGACAAAAACTACACACACCAAGGATTTAGGATTAGGGTTGACACTAAATATTTCAGGAAGGTTTATAGTTAATACATGTGCAAAAAATACAAAATTGTCAAAACAGAAATGTAGAGTCCAAAATTGAACGCATGGATGGGAAATAAAGAGAGCAGAAGAAGCTTCAGACATTGAGGGAAAGGAATGAATGAGGGGTTCCTAGCTGAACCAAAAGTCCTCCTCGTGCTTCAGCTCTTCTTGCTGGTATCTTTGTTGGCTATGATATCAGTGATATCCGGGATGGATGGTTGCTTTTGTTGCAGGGTGAATGTGGCAAGATCCATCCATGGATTTGTAATAATAGTCCTACAAGTAAGTTGTAAACAGGAGTGAAATAGCCAATGGCTTTAAGTCACAAAGGAAATATTTCACATCATCAGCTGCAACTCCACATTTTGATGGCGCACCCAGGAATATGATGATGGTGTTCCTTGCATCAGCAATACACACATGACAGGTGTATGCTGATGAAATCTGGACCTATCTACAAAACCCTAATCAATCATGGTACTGTTTTGACGTTCAGTCTGGGATAGATTTGCTTGCATTTTAGTTTTGTTTCAGGCCTGAATTCAATTGTGCAAAAGTGATGCATTTTTTATAAGCTTTTATGTCACAGCTACCTACTTGCCTCAAACAAATATTACCACAGAATGGCTCATCCATCTGTGGTGATGCGGGTCTTGGAGAGCCAGCAGAAGTTTCAAGATAGCGCCTAGGATTCCTGTTTGGCTCAAAGGAAGCTACGGACAACCCAGGGAAGCAATGTAAAGCTGAAAGGCAGCCCACATTGGCACCAACATCCACCACAAGGGGCGGGCGTCCGATGGCATTGACCATTGCCAAGAATATGACTGAAAATTGTTGTTGCCACTGGAGTGAAGGATCAATGCAAAATAGTTCAGCCACAAACATCACTTGCAATTCTCACATAAATTTTTTGGAGAGAGGGATGCTTTGCCACTTCCGTAGTAACTGATAAAAACAGGATCATCATTTATTTCCAGAGCAGATGAGAGTGCGTCAAGCACTGCACCATGCTTATTCATCACCCAATTTCTCAATCTTCTCAATTGTTGAGCCTTTTGATGTGTATACAAGACACAAAAACCCAACAGTAAGCTCAATTTCTGGTATTGATTGCATCAAACTTTCTATCAGATTATGTTCTATTTTTAAAAAGCAGTAGTAGATTATATAACTTTGCACCACTGTAACAGCTTTCAGGACTTTCCATGGAAGTATTGCTAGCTCCCTAGCACCTCTCCCACTAGTTGAGAAAAAAAGGTTCCTTCTGCAGTAAGAGGTTATGTTAAGAGTTGCTTTGAATTTCTAAGATTTGAGTGTAGGTTTTATCTAATTACTACTGTTCACATCCATAGGCACAACTTCATGAGCCTTTGATGCATGAATTGAACTCACAACCAGTTGCAAGGTTACAAGTTTTACATATTTCTGCAGTTCCAAGACAAGATCAAGCCTGCCAGAGATGATCAGGAGAGCCTTTCATATCTAAGAACTATACAATCACAAAGCACACTCTTGAGAAAATTTGACAAAGGGAGTATCTGGTACAGTCAACAAGGCTGAAAGGTTAGGAGTGAAATTTGCTACGAAATGCTGCCATGCAGAAGAAGCTCACTTCTTTGCAGTTGCAGAAACAAATAAATTCACTGTTTGAATAGAGTAACAAAATCCAGAAATCATGCAACAGATAGGCTTCTGTGTGGTGAAAAATGCACCATTGAAAAGCGTATCTGGGTGATGGATGTAAGATGATGGTATATCCTGATGGCATGTATCCAGTCATCATCTGTCTCCTTCAATCCATTTGTCACCTGCTGTCTTTAGCCCATCAACCATGCACACATGAGTGCAACAGAGAAAATGACCCATAGAAGAAGAATCAGAATTCAATGAGGAATGGGGTTTCTTCTTTCCTGGTGACACACACACAGTACCTGATAATTTGAGAATCACAAGTTGCAGTCATTCCAAACTTCTGTAGATTTCACTACTTTGAACAAAAGAGCCAATATTTCACCTATGGTTGATGGTAATTCTGTTTTCCAGGGATTGTGGACATCACTGTCTGTTTCCTCAATTCACTTAAAAGCAGGATATGCAAAACAGATACTCAGACTGGGTTGAAGACACAACCCTAATTGGAAATTATGAAACCAAACTTTCCAATGTAAGATAGAAAAAGTTAGCGACCCCAGGATTCGATGACATAGAATAAGAAGAAGAAGAAGAGCAACTATTTCAATCTCTTCTTACATGAAATTACTGAAACCCTAAGCCCCTCCGACTTCTTATGCTTTCTCCTTACGGAGCTTGCCGAGCTCCCGGCGAACAATGGAACTCTTCTTGATGCGAGCCACCATGACCTTGAAGCGGTCGAAATCGTTCAAGGACGCTCGCCGGGTGCGGACGGCTAGCTTGCGACCCCAGGAACTACTCTCCCACTTGCTGTAAACTTCCCCCTCCTCCACGGCCTTGGCAAGATCCTTCTTCTTGGGATTCCTGGAGATGGAAATAATAATGTCGGTCAGCGACAGACGCTTGAAGTTGATGGAGGTCCTCACGATGTCGGGAGAATCGATCAGCGCCCTGTTCTGGTCAATCACGTCCACGATCACCACCAGCTTTCCATACTGTGGCCCATAGTTCACCAGCGCCACTCTCCCAATCTCCACGTACCTTCTGAACGGCATGATGTCCACCTGCTGCTGCTGAGGGCCTGGCTTCCGAGAGCCTAGACAATCCGTGCGGCTGGAGGAGGCGAAGAAAAAGAAAGAAGCAGAAGAAGCCGAGCCAGAAGAAAGAAACACCACGGCAGCAGCACCAGCGCGCCCCAAACCCTAAACTTTCACGTCCTGATCCGGATCCCGAAGCCGTAAGAAACCCTAATTCCAGGTCTTATCCCAGGTCCTCCACACGAACAGCAGTGTTGTGCGGTTATTTCAATATTTAAAGAACCGTCGGTCCCAGTTATTTCTAAAGTCTTAAAGAACCTGCGATTTTCATGAAAGAACTGGTAAAGAACCAAAACAGCTTCATGGCCGGTTATTTGATTTTATTCCTTGAATCATCTCATTTGGCATATTATTTTTTGTATCAGGCCATTGCAATACACATGTCAATGTATGGTTGGTCAATGACCAAATTAGGCTTTGGAAAGCTATGACCTAATGTTTTGGAATGGGTGAAAAAACTCTTTTTAGACATCACATTTACATATGAACCTTGTAGCCATGGAAAAAGCTTTAGATTTATGAAATTACTCTCCTAATTAAATAAAAAATTTAATTTTAATTTAAGTTCCGTTTTGAAAATTTGAGAAAGAATTAAGAATAATGATAAAAAAGACGGAGGTTTATCAATTTAATAATATCCCTCTCCCCCCGTTTTTCCCTCGTATGTTCTCATATTGTTTCCAATAGTTCATCATTTTTTTGTGTCAATGTCACATTAAATTTTGTTATATAACAAAAGAAGTAAGGTAGTCCATGAAAAAGCACACATGTTTTTTCATTTTTTCAGTAAAAAAATATTGAAACAATAATCGTTTTGAATAACATAATTGCAAAATTACAAACAATATGGATTGCTTGAAACCATAGATTCTAAATAAATCTAGAGACCAACTTTGCCAACAACTTGTGGTACCAAATTTGAAATTGCATGTTACCTAACATGATTTGGTAAAATATATATTTTTT
>Ga0116228_10003644_pt1 | contig 13580 bp, 6 predicted proteins | sample S1TSphfallax_2_FD_89694 | JGI IMG/M metagenome (GOLD analysis project Ga0116228, IMG submission 89694) | Host-associated microbial communities from peat moss isolated from Minnesota, USA - S1T2_Fc - Sphagnum fallax MG | ecosystem: Host-associated > Plants > Peat moss > Unclassified | place: USA... | reverse complement strand
CATTACATCTTGGGGAGTGGGTGAACTTGTTGTTGCAAGATGTGGGACTGTTTGCCTTTGATCATCATAACCATTGCCACTACATGCCAACAACCAACAAAATATATAATCACCACCTTATAAACAACACAAGAAACACACTTATGTATTCATAACAAAAACATTTATACATAATCAATATTTCTCATCAAAGATATAAACAAATCACATGAAATCAATGTCAACTATATTAACATGGTTATAGTGAAATATTTATGTACTTGATAACAACTAGCACCAATAGATCACAATTTTGTTAACCATCTCAACCACAATAAGTTTTACCAACAAGTTTGGTCTTGCTAGATAAACTTCTATCGCCTGAAATGACTAAGTCCCCAAAATCCTTGCAAATATTATATCCTTTACATGAGAACAACATGAATGATAAAATCTTCCATACCGAAGAAGAGAAGGCAAATGGTATAATTCAATATATGTCAACATCAAGATACATTTATGGAGGATTCCATTAGGGCAATCCCATGAAATTGTTGGGTAGTCTTTGACAAGTTAATTATAACTAAAACTTCAAGCTAGATGACTTTTGACCAAAGCATATCAATGCATCCCACAAATTCCCATCAATGTAGTTTCATGTCAAGTTTTAGAAGCATGATATGCAACAAAATAAATGGCAATTGAAACAAAAGATATAAATACAAAATTGTATGAATAAAATTAAATGTCAAAATTCAATTTTTTTGACAAATCATGATGGAATGTAATCTTGCATTACTAGATAGGTGTAAAAATCTTCACGGATTCTAAATTTTGCTACCAAAAAAAACAAATTTGTTGATCACAAAAAAAAAAATCTAGCCCACTTTTTTTTTTCCTTCAACCTTCAAATTAGCATTGTAAAAGTTAATGATGATAAAGGAAATTTTTAAAACTTCAGTTGGATTTTTTTTTTGTTTTTAAAGGTACAAAGATCTAAAGTTTCTACAACACAATAAAGATTTAAACACATGCAAAAATGAAATATTAAGATTGTTGTCCACCAATTGGATTTCAAGACATCTTAATAAGTATCCATTGCATATTACAAAATTGCAATCTACTACAACTTTTTATCCACCTTGATTCAATTGGTAGAATCCAAAGGATCATGTAGGATCAAGTTGGAAATAAAAGAAAAATCAAGTAGGTGAAACGGTGGAAGGTAACAAGTAGATTGTGTGTCACTATGTAAAAGTTGTGTCAAACAAAGTTACAAGAACATTGGATCCAACATAACAAGTGCAAATGTGGCAAAGGAAATTTTGCTTCCTAAAAAATGTTTGAGACAACTCAAACTACCAAGAAAAAGTTGTTAAAATAAAACACTATGGCACTTGAACTTTCAAACTATTAGAAGACAAGCCGCATGAAGATGATGGAATTGCAAAACAATGTGTTATTGATGTTTTTAGAACTACATAAAATCAACATTATTATTGATGTTTCCATGGTATGGTGTACACATTTTATGTCAAAATTGGAAGTACATCTAGTAGCAAAAGTAATAACACATAAAATTTTACTCACTTTGAATTTTTTAAAGAATTACATATGGTGTAATTGAGCCTTAAAAGTGAAACAAGTTACATAAACCATGGATATGCAATTAATTTGTATTTTTTCCTTTATGTAAATATACACCAATTTAATAAAAAGTTATTTAAAGCATCTTGTTTAACAATAATTTATCGATTTTTGCTAATGTACTACTAAACGTTTAGTTATCATCTAATATGAACATCATTACTTTAGACAACTTTAAAGTTTTCATGAAAAATATTGTTCATTATGGTTGTCTTTTTGTATGTGCAAAAGGTTATAAACAATTTTCTTTTTAAACTAGTATTTTTCAATCATTTTGTTAAATTACAATCTTCATAACAAGTTCCTACAAGTTTAAAATGTATTATAATCAACCATTGGATTGTTCAAATGTGCACCAATATCATAACATAACGAGAGTTTATGATGTGATCCACCTTTAATTCCACATTTCTACAACAAAATCTTCTCCAAATACTTAGAAAGCCACCTCAAAAACATGTTGCAATGAAAACTACAACATTGTGACTCCTTTTTGTTTACACCATACCATGGAAACACCCTTACAAATAAGGAAATTATCACCTTTAAACAACTAAACATAACACATAATGTATGATAATAGAGCTTGCAAAAAAGAAGAGCTTTGAAACTACAAGGGCTACCAAGGAGAAGGCAATGTCTATTTTGGAAACAACTAAAGATAAAATACATGAAATATTAAACTTTCAAAATATGTTCATTAGTTGTTGCACACATAGGTGGAAGTGACAATCAAAAAGTGAAGGATCATTGTTTGTAGAAAGCAAATATGACCAAAATGAAATTCAAACATTGGATTCATTTCTCATTAATTTATCAATAGTTAATGAAAATCAATTTGCCCATGTAAGGAGATGAAGAGAAGTTGAACAAGGGATAGTTTTGATGTTTAAGATCTCATAATCAAGTTTAAAGCTTGCATACAAGCATCACCACATACGTAGTGCATAAGAGTAAATGAACAATATGTTTACATTAATTGCAAAAACATATCATTAATATGTCATGATTCCCATAAAATCTCTACAAGAAAAACAACTAATCATCATACATAAAACCAAATTGGTACAATTAGGTGATAATACATTTTTTTTATAAAAATGAACAGTTTCAAAACAAATGAACAAAAAACATTAGTTAGAACTTTTTGCAAAAACAATAAAATCAAATGTGCTTGTTTAATTAAAACCCACCAAAGACCCATTGAATTAGCCTTATCCTTGAAAATAGGCCCATAATACCTAATATATGTTGTTCAATAATTCAATGTGCATTCATATTCATTAGGAAACTTTTCACCCAATGTGTGCCACAAAATGTTGATTCAATAATTAATACAAAATCTTCAAAGAATAATAGGTTTCACCAAATATATATAACACAACATATATGTTAATGGAAAAATATAAGGGTAGGTTAATACAACTAGAAGTGCAACCTTTAAAAATTTGGGTTTAAAGTAATTGGGTATTTTTAACCACTTACCAAGACACCCTCAACAAATAAGTTATCATTTTAGATTACATTTTAAATCATTTTAAACACATGGAGCCCATTTTTAAAATCACAACTTAAACCATATTGTGTGGCTATTAAAATAGTCCTAAACCACTTATTACCTATACTAGTGTAGCTTGTGCCATTGGCCCAAGTGTCACCACGTCCTCAACTGATTTTTCCTTCCAAAACCTTGTTTTTTGGAATTTATTTGAATTTTCAGCGGTAGAAATCACTTTTAAATCAATATTTCCCACGTTCTAAATCCAAATCTTACCAAATAAATCCCAATAAATCTTGGTCATCAAGATCTTTCCAACAACCAAAGACACATTCAAATCCCTCCAAAATTTTCAGCTATGGTTTAATTTAATTTTTAGTGAAGAAATCATTCAATATTCAAGAACTTTTACACCGCAAATCCAAATGCCATGAAACTAAGCCCATGTAAAAAAAACACACACACACACAAATAAACTACCTTGCTTCATAGTTAATTCCCAAAAGATTTGAATTGTTATGGGGGGCAATAGTAGAATGTAATTTGAAGTATAGTAACATTACTGGGTGTTTATATTTTAAAGTCACTTTAACAAAAATTGCCATATGTTCATACAAGGTGAGATGTTCCACCACATTAAGATGCCTACTATCTTTTTTTTATCACTTTCCATTCACATCAAGAAAGAGGCATCACCATCATTTTTCATAGTTTTGCATCATCACCTCATCATTAAACACTTTCAAATCATTTTATTTTACACTCATACACAATTTTTAAAAATGTATTGCAATGTCATGTTACAAGTTTTTTCATGCCAACTTTACAATTTTCGTAAAGCCCATGGAAAGGATAAGCAAGTTCTACAAAATTTGTAAAACCCACTTCATATCTTGTTTGACACCACCACATAGTTGTGGTTTTTACACATTATAAAACTGGCAACCCTAGGTTTTACCTACCACTTTAGATGCCAATTTCTTGTACTTCACCATCCTCCTCAATCTCACAATGTTATTACATTTTAAACATTATTATAATTCCTTATTTCCTCTTCATTCTTTTTATATGGTGGCTCTTTGCCATTGTTTACAAATGGTGAATTGGATGCAATTTTCTTGATCCTCTTCATACTCCTCCATTTAACATAACCAAGAAATCTCCATGTATTATATTTCTACATCCACACCCCAAACCTCCACATTCTAAAAAAAAATTAAAAAACAAATATGAAGAACAAGTTGACATAAAAAAATCCAAAGACACTTTCTCAAAACCTTCCTCAAACCAATGATTTTTTTAAACTCTAAATTTATCGCTATGCTTTGCACCTTATAGCTCCTAGCAATACCTAGTGAAAAAATAATTCAAAATGTGGGACCACATGGTGCCCTACTATCTTTCTTAATGGGAATGAACATACTAAACACTTCAAGAAGTGGGTCAAATGGTAGCTTTCATTGTAGAAATTTTTTGTTGTTGGCCCAACGATCATTTGTGCGACATTCATTCTCTAGCATTTGTTTTCAAACTACATTCATGCACAAATTCTATAATAGTAATTCAAATTGACACAATAAAATGTGTAGGGTAAACCCCTTAGTATTGGGCTATATCATAATAACAACTTACATGAGGTGCATTAAATTCCAATAAAACTCACTACCAAGGACTTTATCAAATATAAAAGTGTAGTTCTTTTTTTTCTTTTTCATGATACCTATTGGATATCAAGAGATTCTTTTATATAAAGGAAGGTGTTTAAAAAAATGGAACACTTGTTCCAACAAGTGTTGTGTTTTTTGAAACACCCTCCAAACAAAAAAAATGAAATTACATTGGTTAACATACCCTCTACATACACTAAAAAAAGATAAAGTTTTTACAAAAATGAATAAAAAGGTAGGATTTGATGTTGATGTTATTATATCATTAAAATTATCATGGTTGAGTTTTCAAAATCACTAATATTGAAGGCTCCATGTTAATATTTAAACCAACCCTATAGTTGCCACACAAATTATTGGACAATACAAAGATTTCAAACATTATGAAAAGGATGTAAGTTGCACACAAAAAAAGAATAATGTAAAACTATGTAATTAATTGTAACACGATTTGAAATTTCCATAATTCAGGATTTTGTTACTTTTAAAATCACATTGTGATTTATCTTAATGTATTTGGAATATGTTTTACAAAATGTAAAATTTCATGGGGCACTTTGGAAAATGAAACATTCATACAAACATGCAGGTTTTTTCTTTGAAATGTGTCACATCATTTTTTCCCTCATGTGACACATGGTGGGTACCCTCTAGATACCCACCAGATATCATAAGTAATTTTCCAAAATTAAAAAGTCAATTTTTATGTTTAAAACACCTTGGGGGTGAGGGAGTTATTGGAGTAAACACCCTTCAACTCCCTAGAGGTGGAATTAAAGGGTCCTTATTTCTAGAACTCCTTGCTTTTCATGCATTACCGCACACATAAAAACATGGTCCAATTGAATTACATTAAATTATGTGGATGTTTCACCAAAAAAAATCCCTTATGACATCATAGGAACTAATTTCACACTTACATGAAATTATTGTTTTTCATCCCTTCCTATGGGATATTTTGTTTCTCCATCCACTAATGTGGGGCTTTTTAATTTTTCGTCATGTTCCTTTCTAAAAGTATTTTCAAGGTTGAAAACCTTTTAAGGTGTACCAACCAATACAAAAAAACATATTCCTTACTATAGTTTTTTTTTCCTTATATTTTAATCCCCGTCAAAATTAATGAATCAAAAAGTGTCAAATATTTCATAAATACCATTTTTTTACCATTACAATTATAGATTCCATCATAATAATCCATAGATGTGTTTATACATGGTTAAAAATAAATATATATATATATATATATATATATATTAAATGTAACATTATGAGTGTCACGACCCTAACCTTGGGCTCTGAACCAAGGTTAGGGCTTGCGAAGGTGCAGGCCAAGAATGAAGCTAGGAGTCACATTTCATACTCCCGAGAATGTAGGAGAGTGTGAAGGAATGAACCTCCACACTCCCAAGTGAACTCTCACTTGGGGAGTTGAAGTCTTGATGGACTCTTGAATTTTTAGAGAGCGATTGCAGGGTTCAAAAATCATTGGATTGAGGAGTTCCTTACATCATTGAAAAGCTCTTAGAATTTAAATTTCTAAAATGGGTTCGCATGACCCATTTGGACACTTCAAACACAAGTTATGGCCAAAAGAAGGGCCAAAAGTCAAATTGCCAATTTAATCCCCAGCCACTAAAAGTCGAGAATGGCCCTCGATTTCCTTGCGTGCAAGTGGCATGCCACATACCATTGGAAAGCTCTTGACGAGGGCTACAACTTTGCTTTAGACCTCATTTCATCGGAGGTCCACACACAAAGTTATGGGCCCCCAAAGTCACATGAATCCCAACTTTGGGAATTTCGGACTCCCACTTGGGAGTCTCGAGACAAAATAACATTTGGGTGCTGGTCCCGTGGCTAGGCACAAGTATACTATAAGGGGGAAGGTGGTGGCTTCCCCCAAGTTTGGGCCATGGTATGTCTTGTGAGTCCATGTTTACATGTAGTTCGTCCGTGCACCAAATTGCTCAAACTATGCATTAATCAATTTGTTGTTTAGTTTGTGCAAGTCCGTGTGAGTAACTGAATTGCTTGTCATTCTTCCTAGTCCCATCTTGAAGTTCTAACACGCCCTTTTACCCCCGAAATGTTGTAAGCCAAAGAGCGCGCTCCAACTTCTTTTTTTTCTATTGTTTTCACCTTTGGACTCGTAGTTGAGTCCATCAAGGAGCTTGGGGTGCGTCAAAACTAGTGAGCCTTAAATGCTTGTGTTTCAATAAAAAAAAAATCAAATTAGTCTGAAATTTGAATTGAAGGTTGTGTGCGTGTGATTGTCATTCTAGTATATATATGTGATTTTGTCACTTTGGAATTTGTGTGTGATTTTATCACTTTGAATCTATGTGTGATTTTGTCACTTTTTGTGTTAATTCATGAATGTTTATAGAATTGAAATTTATTGATCCAAGTCCAATGTTTAAACTCCCTCTTCCTTAAAATCTAAATGGCATCGAAATTGAAACCTTTAGACTCAATTTCAAGTTCAATTTTTTTTTGCGAAAGAACAATCATTATTTTAAATTCACAACTTGAAGAGGTAAAATATACTACACATGGAAAGAAGCATAATGCTTGCAACCTTGAACACAAACTTGATCATGTTATTCTTAAGATCCAAAATGACCTAGATTTTTTTTTCTTTTATGCTTTCAAACTTAGAATATGAGCCCTAATGATATTATTCTTGAAACAATAGATGCTTTAGAAAGTCTAACTACAAAGAAACCTAAAAAATCCCTAGCAAATGTAATGAGGAAGTTCCAAGATGTTTGGTTTATGAAAATGCCATGGGTTGAAACTATTTTTGATGCAAATGGAAATTTGTCAATTGTGAGATGTAAAGTCTACACTAAAATAGAGAGAAAATAGAAGCTACTAATCCCAAAGTGGGATTCACTTGAAAAACATGCAAGGAAAAAAAAAGAATGAAGAAGAGGTTAAGGTTGTGGATGTCAAGTGTGCATATGCCAAAAATGAAACAAACTTATTTCAATGAATTGCCCTTCTATTTTAAAGTAAGTTCAAGGTGGATTTGAAAGAGAAAACAAGAGGAAGGTGATTCAATTTGCTTTTATACTCATGCTTCTTGTTGAAGGAAAACCCATGACCAATTATAAAGATTTATGGCCTTTATATCATGAGTTTTTGAAGCTGAAAAACATTCTCAAGAAACATTGGAATGATTTTTCAAATTGGGAGATTATGGAACATCTCCACAATCAAGTTTTGGCATCCATTAAAGTTAACTATCCATGGGGCCATGTTTGTGGCCCTAACATATTACTTTGGATAGTCAAAGTTGGATTTTTGTTCATGGATATTGTGTCCAGGACTGGTGTTGCATTCCTATTTTGCTCATAGTTGACCATGTTGTGAAAGGATCGATTGCACAAAACTTGATTAAAGTCATCATGGACACTTTCATGGCTATTGGTGGTTTAATATAAGTTGAGGCACCTAAAAGGTTATTGTGCTTTGGTGTAAACAATGTGAATACCTTTTAAGGTGCTTGACATGCATTTACAATCCAAATTCGACAATTTATGTTCCTTTTTTGATTGGGGTCCTTTGGATGGCACATTGAATTAATTTGGGAGTCCAAAGATTTTTTCATTTACCCACGGTGATGTGATTAAAAAGTTAGCTACAATCCCCCCTTTTTTTTTCTTTTTTTGCAAATTTCCAAAACACCATTTGGAGCCCAAATTGTGGAAATAAAAGGTAACTAACTTTTCCATAACATCAAAACTAGATGGATCCCATGAAACATGTATTTGAAAAGTATCGCCCATTCTTGCTGAAAATGGCAATAGACTTAACACATTTTCCCTGGAAGCAAATAACTTGGATTAATTGTGTGATGTCCAAGTGATGTTTGGATTGGTTAGCTTATTACCTCTCTTGATTATAATTCACTCTCTCATTAAGTTGCCTAGTTGCAAGATGTGTATGTTTGTGATTTCACAACTATAATTTCAATTTGTAAGTTAGATTTATTTCAATTATATTGTGATCAAACATCTGCATTCGAAGGGGATGCATTCAAACTTTTCAATGGTTTGGTGGATTGCATTCATGGTACCACTTCCATGAGATGGATCACAAATGTGAACACTAGAGTTGATCGCATGTTTTGGATTTTGGGGGTCATCATATATGGGCCAAGTTCAAAAACCAAACCCTTGGTCACATTTTTTTTGTCATTCATGAGGTTTATGTAAAGGTTGTTGTATAAGTCAAAGCTTATTGTGTATCTCTTGGTGATAATTTAATAAATGAGTTGGGCAACTAGTTGCCTTTTCATGAATTAATGGATTTTTTGGCATGGTTTATCCCCAATATTGGCTAGGTTGTGACACATTCCAGTTGCACTTGAATGTTATCAAGGCATTTTATTATGTGCCTTAAAATTGTGGCACTTTTTTTGTTGAGGTATGGATTCCATTTGTGTTGGATTCTACAACCTTTGATTTATAATGTTCTTTATTTGTTTTAATGATGAAGAATAACTCCAAGGTTGCTACAATTGTGCCTTGTATTTGTAACCCTTCGACACAATTGTGAAGGTAGTTGACATCTTCCCAAATTATTAGACACAAAATCCAAAAATATATTAAATTAGTTAAAATTACAATTTTGCAAATCATTGGTTCAATGGAAGATGAACAACATTTTAATACATTCAACTTTATGAAAACTAAGTTAAGGAATAGGTTGATGACCCATTTGGACTTGGTTATCCATATGTTTGCTCAAAAGTTTGATATTCTTGAATACTTCCCTTATAATTAGTCCCTTGAGAAGTGAAAAATTGCTTGCATGTGATATGCATGAGTTGCTTTTTGGCCAATGGCAACCTACAAGTGGGTAAACTTTTCTCCTACCTTGTTGGGTTTTAATTTTTGAATCATTCAAGATGAATTAGGATCTTGGTTTAAGTTTAATTAGTTTTTGCTTTATTTTTTAGGTGGTTACAAGTGCACTAGAACTTGGAAGGTTTGGTGACTTTTGTTTCCATGATTTAGTCACTTTGCCTTGCTCATTTTTATACTTGAATTCAAGCTAACTATTGGAGTTTGGACATCAAGTTGCAAGTAGTTATTGGGGTTCACTATGAAGCTATTGACATCCTATTTTAGTATCTTAAATTTGTTTGTGAATACTAAAGTTGTTTGTTTGTGTAGGTCCACCACGTGCTACAAGGAGCATGGCCAACTTGATCAAGGTTTGAGTCCCTCACATGGTTGTTTTGTCATAACAAGAAACTTAAAAAATTAAGTTTTTTATGCGAATAATTTATTTTTAAATTGTTGATGCATCAACCAAAATTGATATTAACTCTTTTAATTGTGAGCTAAAATAATGGCATGAAAGTCACATATTGTTACCTTCCCTAACTTGTATGTTGTTGACCAATTTGACATCTCTATCCTTCACATAGCCTAGTTGTTGGCTAGAGGGCCCACTAAGTTGCTAACCCAACAACATGTCCAACATGAAGGAAAAAAACATTGATAGGTACAACCATGATAAAAGAATATTAAAAAATTTCTACTTTCATAGCTAGTCTAAGCCAAACATGGGTAAATCTTCCAATGGATTACCAATCTGGCAACATCACAAAATTGAAAAATAATGCCATTAATGTTCTGAATTAATGTTATCAAATAGTTTTTGTTGGTTTTTTTTTTTTTAGTTAAATGCAATATAAAACAATCATGAATAGTTCATGAAATAAAAGAAACCCGTTAACACAATCCCAAGATTTAGATAAATTAATTGTTGGAACTTTTTAAAGGTAGGAAGGTGGAGTGCCACTTTTGTAGGAGGTTGACAATCAACATGTAAATAAAATTGTGATTTCAATTGTAGAAATGCAAAACAAGTCTAAAGGACAAGAAAACATGTTGCATGAAGAAGAGTAAGAGAACAACATCAATAGTTATCAAATTTATGAAACAAGTTAGGATTTTGATGAATGTTATAACAAGAGAAGTAGAACAAGGACTAATTACAAGGGCCACGAGGATCATATCATTCCTTAGTGTATTATGTGTGATGTAATGAATAATTATTGTTATGTAGTTTTTGGGAATATAAAAGATAGGAATAAGTGATGTTAATGTAGTTATAGGTGAAACATTTTGGTAAATAGATGGTCAAGCATATCTATATCCATGTATTGGAAGGTAAAATATAGTTAGAATAGGTTCCCACTATCTTTAGGTAAGTAAAATTGAATGGGTGTGCATTGTTATGAAATACCAATCTTCAACCTACTTTATTTTAAGTTAGTTGTATTATGACTTCTAAAACCTAAACATGTCATGCTCTTGTTATCTATTAACTAATAAAAAGGCTTACTTTTTTTGTACGGGCTTTATCTATTTTATTTTTTTCTATACTTTTTTTTATCAATTAGGTTGAATTTTACATGGTATTAAAACTCTAGGGTCATAATCATTTGTAAGGGATTTTAATGCGTTTAAAAAAAATGCATGAGTGTAATTTCATTTCAAATGTACAAACATTGTGAACATAGCTTTAATGAATATCTAAAGATTTTTAAGATTCAATTTATATTTTTAAATTGTAATTATAGATGTATGTGTACATTGTTATTTTTGGCATTAATGATACTTGAAGAGGTTATCAAACATGATATACAATGGCAATTTTATTTGAAACAATGTTTTAAAGTAATTTTACTCATACTTGCAAAAGTAAATAAGTATCATCATTGGAAGATCTATGTTACATATCATTTCAAGAAAAAATCTATTTGGGACTTGGTGCCAATGGCAAGAGCTAGATTTATACTATTTTTTTATAATATTTGACAAATCATAAACTCCACATGTATTCTTGTTCAAATACATGATAGAGGCACAAAAATAAGCTTACATGTAGGCTCAATTATTGATGTGAAGTTGGGCTAGTCAATAATTAAAAGCCATTTTAACTTTAATCTCTTCAATAAGAAACAATCTTTTGTAAATAAAAACATATTAAAATGACTTGCTATTTATTTTTTTGTTATATGCTTCCAAACAATGGGTTGGTCAATCAAATGATTTGATGAAATTGAATTGGTTATTCAAAGCCAAGGAGGACATTCCTTTTTCAATTTACAAAATACATTAATAAAAATATATGGGATCCCATAGTTGGTTGTTGAATAAATGAAATAAATTTTTTCTAATAGGATTTTTTATTAAAAAAACCAGGATATATTAATATTTAAGGTATGTGTTAATGTTCCATATTACAAAAAAAAACACATGTATTAAAGATTTTGGGATATCCCAATCATGCTTTGACCCACCATATGTACTTAACACATTTTTGAGCTATGTAATTGGGAGGTGACAAAGCAAAATATACCCATCTAAATTGTACGTTTTTTCAAAATAATTTATTTATCTATCAATGGGGTGGAAGTATTTGTCATTTCACATTCCTTCATGTTCATTTCATGTTCCTCAATTTCATTATTCATTTCATATGTTATTCCATGTTCAACTATTGGTTCATTTATTAGTTTTAATTCACTTGTTAACCTACTAATTGAATTTATTAACAATTAATACATATGCATGTGTCTGGTGTTCACACAACACAATTATTCTTTCTATTCCAACGAGATCTTGATGCAACTTATACATGTGTTAACATGGTTATAGAAGCATTTGCCCATGATTCACAATGCTTTCAAACTTGTTGCATGTTCTAGAAGGACATTATTTTTCATGCTTCTCACTAGCAAGTATTCTTTTTCATCATGCCTTAAATGTAGTTTTTTTATGTTAACCCAAATTAGTGCCATAAGTAATCACTAACTTCAATTAACTTGGTTTAACCCTATAATTAGGTTAACATCTTGGTATTGTTGTCTTGAATTAGGGTATGGCCACCACCATACAAATAGTCATATGTTCATTGCTCGTCTTGTCCTCTTATTCATTCTCTCTTGTATTCATGCACCAACTGCACAAGGAAAGACTCCTAGAACACCCAAACTTACATTTTTTTCACAAAACCTATGACATGTCAAATAGTGAAAAGTAAAACTTTAATTGGATTTTCAAATTTTCCAACAAGTTGATGGGTGTTTAAAATATATTAATATAATCTCAAAATTTTCATGTTATAATCATAATCTATCAAAATCCTAATGTAAAAGTAGGTTTGAACATAATGTTATTTAAGACAATTGTAAATGCTTTTACTACCTGTTTGTATTATATTAAAATTTTAAAAAATTTGCATTCAACTTATCGTATATTCAATGGAAGGCCCGATGGTTTTATATTTCTACTTACATAAGTTTTTAATTTATTTTCTTATATTTATATTGAAAGCATGATGTCTTTTTTTTTATTGCATATTTGACAATTTTTTTTAATTTTTAATTTTTAATTTTCTTACTTTGTCATGCTTGCAATTAGGCAAATTAACATTGTGGAGCAAAATATAGCAATCCATACCTTGAATCACTTAAAACATGTGGCAAGGTGTCAATACAAATTTATGATTAAGACTTTTACAACCATACCTTTAACTCATGAAAATTTTAACAATTTATTTCATTGAATCAAGGACTTTACTAAAAAGCCCCATATTTCAATAGAAATTTCAATATTTCTTGATCTTTTGGGTTTTCAAAACTCTTTCAATCAAAAAAAAAAACAGACATCTTCATCACACCAAATTCCATGCCAAAATACTCATTAGGATGAATATTTTATCAAAGAAAATTGAGTCCATATTCATTTATGACATGGATT
>Ga0116228_10003643_pt1 | contig 13583 bp, 9 predicted proteins | sample S1TSphfallax_2_FD_89694 | JGI IMG/M metagenome (GOLD analysis project Ga0116228, IMG submission 89694) | Host-associated microbial communities from peat moss isolated from Minnesota, USA - S1T2_Fc - Sphagnum fallax MG | ecosystem: Host-associated > Plants > Peat moss > Unclassified | place: USA... | reverse complement strand
ATTCACCGGCCCAAACGGCATTGCGGACCGCACCGCAAAACTCAGCGCCACACTGAATGCCGATATTGCGGCAAACACCGCGCTTCAGTCCGTGGTTTATTACGACTATCTTCTGGAACATCTTTATAACGGCAACGGCCCTAACGATCTACCCTGCGGCCCGGGGCCGGATGCAGATTTCCTTTGCCAGGGCGGCCCGGACAACCCGGTGAGCACCGGCATTGGCGGCGCGCCGATTCCCAATTTTGCACCCGTTGCGAACGCGTACGGGTATTACGCCTATTCGCAGTTGGACCTGAACACGACGAACACAAACGGCTACGGTGCCTCCGCGCAGCTCACCAACAAAACACCAATCTTCGGCTTGCAAAACCGCGCCATCGCCGGCATTAGTTTCGACGGCGGATTCACCAAATACGGTGCGGCCGCGTATGACGGCGGAATTACCGATGCCCGCATCTATACCGGCCCCGGCTACGAGATTGACGAGCCGGGCACCGTGCCGGTCAGCGTCGTCGTGCGCAACGCCTATTACGGCGCCTATGCGTCGGACACGTTGAGCCTCACCAAAAAACTCTCAATCACCGCGGGTGCCCGCTTCAACATCGCCAACATCGCGCTGCACGACCAGAACCCGCCAGACCCCAACGCCCCCGGCGCGGGCCTCACCGGCCGCCATTTTTTCTCGCATTTCAACCCCGCCATTGGCGCGACTTACGACATCACGCCGCTTGTTACGATATACGGCGGATTTTCCGAAGCCAATGCCGCACCCACGCCGGCGGAGCTTTCCTGCGCCAGCCCGGAAGACTCTTGCTCCCTCGCCAATTTTCTCTCCGGCGACCCGGATTTGAAACAGATCGTTTCGCGTACAGCGGAATTCGGCCTGCGCGGTGGCGCAATCGGCCCGGGCGGCAGCGTTCTTGAGTACAACGCTGATTATTATAATTCCACAACCAATGACGATATCGAATTCCTGCAATCCCCCTTCAACCCCATCGGCAGCGGCTATTTCAGCAATGTCGGCAAGGTGCTGCGCACCGGTTTTGACATCGGCGCGCATCTGGATGCGGCGAACTGGCATGTTTACGCCAGCTATTCACGGACCGAAGCAACCTATGGGAGCTTCTACATAGAACAATCCAACAACCCGGATGCCGATGCGAACGGCAACATCACCGTGCAAAAAGGCGACCATGTGCCGGGGATTCCGGAAAACCTTTTTAAGTTCGGCGCGGATTATAATGTCACGCCGAAATGGACCATCGGCTTTTCGGGAACCGCGCAGAGTTCGACGTTTCTCTATGGCGACGAGGCCAACCTGACAAAGCCGCTGCCGGGCTATTTCACCGCGGATGTTACAACGAGCTACCAAATCACGCCGCGCCTGCAGTTTTTCGGCAGCATCAATAACGTCACTGACACAAAATATTATGAGTATGGAACTTTTTCGCCAACCGGGCTGGCTGGTGGCGTGTATGTCGCGCAGGCGCCAAATTACAGCAACCCGCGCAGTTACAGCATCGCCGCCCCGATAGCGGTGGTGGCGGGGGCTAGGGTCAAATTTTGATTTGAGTTGTCCGTGGCGTGAAGTGGTGGGTTAGCTTCGCTAACCCACCCTTCGGGTTCGTGGCTACTTTTTCGCCCGGATCGAATCGGCGGTGCCCTGAATGAACGCCTGTATCTGGGTCACCTGCTCATCGGTCAGCTTGCCGGCGAAATTCGGCATCCCCTGGCCGCCCAACGGGCCGTTGATGACGATGCTGGAAAGATGCGTGAGAATTCCCGGCTGAACATAGCCGAGATTGGGAATGTCGCCGCCATTATTCACCCCCGGCGTGCCATGGCAGAGCGCGCAGTTGGCAACGTAAAGCCCTGCCCCGGCCGCCACATCGGCCGGCTTGTATGGAACACCTTGCACAAGCGGGCCCTGCTGGTAGGCCGTGAATTGCGGCAGCGGCGCCTTGCCGCCAAGCGCAAACGTATACACGGTGCCGGAGCTTTCATTCGGCGAGACGTGAATCAGCGAGCCCAGCGCTCCGCCCCAGCCAACCGCAATCGAAACATATTGCGTACCATCCACGTCAAACGTGCTGGCCCCCGCAATCACGCCGCTGCCGACGGGGGATTTCCAAAGCTCCTCGCCGGTCTTGGCGTTATAGGCAATGAAGCTGCCATCGGCCGTGCCCTGAAACACCAGATTGCCGGCGGTCGTCAGCGTGCCGCTGTTCCAGGGGGCCGGGTGCACAGCCTCCCAGTCCGGCTTGGCCGATGCCACGTTCCAGGCCAGTAGCTCGCCAAACGCCTTGCTGGTCGGCGCCGTCGCATCCAACGCCTGGCCCAAATTCCACCCGGTGGCAGACATCAGCACGCCCGGTATCGCCTTGCCCGGCTGCCAGTTGGGGTCGTTTTCCAGCGTCACCGGAACATTCTGCGCCGGAATGTAAACATCCCCGGTCTGCGGGTTGTAAGACATTGGCTGCCAGTTATGCCCGCCATACGGCCCGGGAATCACGTCCTCGGACTTGCTGGTATTCATGGCGGAAGGCAGCACTTGCGCATGGCCCTGCGCGTCATAGCCGGAAGCCCAGTTTTCGTTCACATATTGTGTTGCCGAAATGAATTTTCCATTCGTCCGGTCAATGATGTAGAAAAACCCATTCTTCGGCGCATGCAGCAGCACATGCCGCATCTCACCGCCAATCTTCATGTCCGAAAGAATAATCTGCGAATCCGCATCATAATCCCAGTTATCCCCCGGCGTTTCCTGATAGTACCAGGCCATCTTCCCGGTGCTCACATTCACCGCGACGATCGAATCGAGATACAGATTCTCCCCGCCGGACGGGCTGCGCGCTTTTGAAGACCAGGGCGTGCCGTTGCCGGTGCCGAAATAAACCAGGTTCAGTTTTGGGTCATACGCCATGTCATCCCACACGCCGCCGCCGCCGCCCAGCACCCAGTATTTGCTGGACGGGTCCCAGGTTTTCGCCGCCGCCGCCATCGCCGCGTTTTCAAAAGGCTTGCTGGGGTCGCCAGGAATTGTGTAAAAACGCCAGTCCAGCTTGCCGGTCCCGGCATCATAGGCGGAAACATATGCGCGAATGCCGTATTCGCCGCCGCCATTGCCGATCAGAACCTTGCCGTTCATCACCCGCGGCGCGGCGGTGCTGGTATAGGCCTTGCTGTGGTCTACAATCGTATCGACTTGCCAGTCCAGCTTGCCGGTCGCCGCATCCAGCGCAATCAGCCGGCCATCGAACGAGGCGACGTAAACCTTGCCCTTATACACGGCAACACCGCGATTCACCACATCGCAGCAGGCTTTTATGCCGTCACTGCGCGGCACTTGCGGATCATATGTCCATATCTGCTGGCCGGTCCGCGCGTCGAGCGCGGTGACGATGCTCCACGGCGCCGTCACATACATCACGCCGCCCACCACCACCGGCGTGGCCTCCACCCCGCGTGTGGAGTGCAGGTCAAAACTCCAGACCAGGCCGAGGTTTTTCACATTATCGGCATTTATCTCGGTCAGCCGGCTGAACCGCGTTTCAGCATAATCCAGCCCGACAGAGGGCCAATCATGCGCGGTTGCCGCATTGGCAACGATGCTGCGCCCGTTCACCGCCTCGGTCGCCTTGGTGATCTGCGCCGCCGAAATGCCGGAGGCAACACCCTGCGCCAACGCGGCCCCGCCAAAAATCGCCGCCATGGCAAATCCGGCCAGGCTCGCATTCCTCACACCAGCACGAAGTTTGCGCGCCGCGCGCGGTTGCGCGTTCAGTCTATCGGATGTCTTCACTTGTTTCTCTCCCGTTTTATCTTTCGGACCCCAGCACTTTTCCCGCGCCGTGAGCCGCAACCTGAACGCAGTCTGACGCGGCAGACAGATTTACGCAATATCCCCCTGCCATCCGGACGAATCCCGGCTAAACTGCCGGAAAAGGGAGGACAAAATGAAGCTCTACATCTCGCCCCGCGCCCCCAACCCAAGGCGGGTGCAAATGTTCATTACCGAGAAGGGGATTACCGGCATCGAGGAAATCGCCGTCGACCTGAATGCCTCCGAGCACAAAACCCCGGCATTTCTCGCCAAAAGCCCGCTCGCCCGCATTCCGGTACTGGAGCTCGATGATGGCCGGCCGCTGGGGGAGACGCGGGCGATCTGCACCTATCTCGAAGGCATCGCCCCCGCCCCGAATTTAATGGGCGCGGATGCCACGGAGCGCGCCTTTATTGAAATGGCGGACCGCCGCGTGGAATTTTATCTTCTGGGGCCCATCGCCAACTGGATCCGTCACACCCATCCCGGCCTGGCGCCGCTGGAAAACCCGCAATTCGGCGATTTCGGCGCAAGCCAGTTCGAAAAACTGAAAGAAAATTTGAAATGGCTGGATGCCGCATTGGCCGCTCAGGACTACGTGGCGGGCGGGCGTTTCACCATCGCTGACATTACGGCCTTCTGCGGGGTGGAATTCGCGCGGCTGCAAAAATTTCGCCCTGCCGAGGCCGGATTCCCCCACATCCAGGCCTGGCGGGACCGGGTGGCGGCACGGCCCAGCGCGAAGGTTTAGGGCGCAACAAATTCCGAGCCAGTTAAGCAAGTTTTAACGCAACCTCTGGCAGAACACCTGCCACGTGCGCCGCTTTCGGATTGTAACGCATTGCAATCCAGGGTACGTTTTTTCTAACAGGGGTCGCCAAGCTTCATGGTCATCGCCAACACAGAGTATCCGGTCGCCGCGTTTCCGGCCGCCCCGACAAAGCAATGGGCAATGGCAGAGGCGGAACTGCCGCTTTCGGCACGGCTGAAAATGTCGGTGGCGGACCTGCATGATGAAATCGAAGCCGGCGCCGCGATCCCCGACGGTATTTTGTCGCTGGCAGACTATGCCTCCGCCTTAAGCCGCTTCCACGCCGTTTTCGCCCCGGTGGAGGATTGCCTCGCCGCCTTCGATGATTGGCCAGAATGGGGAATAAACCTGGCCGCGCATATCAGAACCCCGGCGCTGCGGGCGGATCTCGCGGCGCTGGGATTCGACCATGCCGCGCTGCCGCGTCTGGTCGCACCCAATCTGGCGGATTTCGCCTCGGCCCTGGGCGCGCTTTACGTGCTGGAAGGGTCCGCCCTCGGCGGCAAGGTGATTCTGCGCGCGCTGGAAGCCCGGCTTGGTCCGCAAATCGCCGGCGCAACCGCGTTTTTCGGCGGGGCCGGCCGCCATGGCGCCCTGCCCTGGCCCGCCTTCAAGGCCCGGCTGGATGCCTTCGGCCAAGGCCGGCCGGCGGGGCAGGCCCGCAGCATCGCGGCGGCGATGGCGGTATTCCGCCAGTTTGCCGATGCCTTGCGAAGCGGCCGCCGATGAGCCAAGGCGAGGTCGCGCTTGCCGCCGTGACTGAGGCCGATCTCGAAGCCTGCGCCAATGAGCCCATCCATAGTCCCGGCAGCATTCAGCCCCACGGCGTGCTCGTCGCCGCGGATACCGAAACAATGCGCATCACCCATGCCAGCACGAATCTGGCTTCCTGGTTCGGCGTACCGGCGCCGGAAGCGCTGGGTTTGCCGCTTGAAAACATCATCGGCCCGGATATTTGCGAGGCCGCAAAGCTGGCGCTCGCCAGCGAAAATTATCTGCATGGCAACATTCTAAGCCGCGAGGTGGCATTGCCGGACGGTTCGCCGGGCGCAATCCTGGCGCATCTCAACCAGGGCCGGATCATCATCGAAATCGAACCCGGCGCCCCCGGCGGCGCGTTCGACCTGGCGATTGAGCGGGCGCAGACGGTCATCGCCAAATTGCAGGACACCTCTTCGCTTGAAGGGCTGTGCCAGCGCGTGGCCAGCGAAGTCCACAGCCTCACCGCCTATGACCGGGTGATGATCTACCGTTTTGACCCGGACGGAAATGGCGAGGTGATCGCCGAAAGCCGGGCGGCGGAAGTTGAGCCGTTTCTCGGCCTGCGCTACCCAGCCTCGGACATCCCGCCGCAGGCGATGCGGCTCTATCTGCTGCAACGGGTCCGCCAGATTCCGGATATCGACTACGCGCCCGCCGGCATTCTTTCCGCAGCCGGGCTGGCCGCGCCGGTGCTGGATTTATCCTGCGCGGCACTGCGCAGCGTCTCCCCGGTGCATCTGGAGTATCTGCGCAACATGGGGGTGGGCGGGACGCTCGCCATTTCCATCATCCAGGAACAGAAACTTTGGGGGATGATCGTCTGCCACAATCGCGGCCCGCTCGCCCCCTCCGCCGGCTTACGCGCCCTCTGCGACCTGATCGGCCAGTGGATGGGCCTGTTGATCGCCCAGGTGCTGGAGCGCGAGGCGCTCTCCGCGCAGATCGAAACCCAGCGGCTTCTGGCGGTCATCTCGCGGGGCGTGGAACATGCGGCCTGGGTGGCGGAAGGGCTGGTGGATAGCGCGCCCAGTCTGCTGAAGCTGGTGGAGTCCGCCGGCGTCTATATCCGGCTGGGCCGCAAAAACCTTACCGCGGGCAAGGTGCCCCCCGGCAGCCTGCCGCTGGAAATTTTGAACACGCTGCTCACCGGGCAGACAGAGAGCATCGTGGCGGTCGACGACCTCGGCAAGCGCCACCCCGAATTCGAGGCTTTGGCTGATTGCGCAACCGGCGTGCTGGTTTTGCCCATCGCCACATCCGGCGAAGCCATCGTCTGGTTCCGGCCGGAGGTACAGAGCATGGTGAGCTGGGGCGGCGACAAGTTGAACAAGGTGCAAATCAACCGCAGCACCGGGGCCGTATCGCCCCGCAAATCATTCGCCGCCTGGCGGGAACTGGTGAAAGGCCAGTCGCGCCCCTGGCGGCCGGCGGATATCGCGGCGGCGCTGGAATTGCGGCGCGTGGTGATCCGCGCGCTGCTGCGCCATACCGAGGCGGAGTTGATCCGGGTTTCCAACGCCGACCCGCTCACCGGCCTTGCCAATCGCCGCGTGCTGCAGCAGCGCATGGGGCGCTGGCTTGCCGGCGAGCCGCCCGGCCCGGCGGCACTATTGTTCTGCGATCTCGACCGCTTCAAGACCGTAAATGACTCGCTTGGCCACCATGCCGGCGACCAATTGCTGCATGAGGTGGCAGGGCGGCTATTGGCCCTGCTGGACCCAAACCACCTGCTGGTCCGCCTCGGCGGCGACGAATTTGTTATTTTTTGCGAAAACATCAGCGAGACAGATGCGCTTACCCTGGCACGCAACGTGCTGCGCATTTTCGAAACGCCCTTCACCGTAAATGGCCAGCCCTACCGCGCCTCCACCAGCGTCGGCATCGCCTTCGCCGATAACGCCTCTGGCGACCTGCTGCGCGAGGCGGATGCGGCAATGTACGAGGCGAAACGCCAGGGCGCCAACTGCGCCGTGGTGTTTCAGAACGGCATGCACAAGAAGGTGATGAACACGCTGCGCACCGAGCAGGACCTTTTTCTGGCGGTCGAACGGGGCGAGTTGCAGGTGCATTACCAGCCGATTGTCGCATTGCCGGGGGGAAACGTGACCGGGTACGAGGCCTTGGCCCGCTGGCTGCACCCGGTCCGCGGCTGGGTGCCCCCTGCGGATTTCATCCCGCTCGCCGAGCAGACCGGCCTGATCAACGAGATCGGCCATTTCGTGACCGCGCGGGCCATCAGCGCGCTGGCGGCCCTGCCGGATCCAGGTTTGGATATGGCGATCAACGTGTCGGCGCATCAGCTCAAACATTCGACCTTCGCAACCGAACTTGCGGCCTTATGCGCCAGGCACGATGTGGCGCCGTCGCGCATTATTCTCGAAGTCACCGAAAGCACGTTGATGCAGGATGAGGCGGTTGCCGAGATCGCGGCGATCCGCGCACTCGGCTGCCGGGTGGCGATTGACGATTTCGGCACCGGTTATTCCTCGCTCTCCTATATGCGGCGCCTGCCGGTGAACATCATCAAAATCGACCGCAGTTTTACCGCACCTTTGGGCCGGGATGAAACGGCCGCGCCGTTTCTGCGGGCCATTGTCGATCTGGTGGCAACGCTGGATTTGCAGGTGATCGCCGAAGGCGTGGAGACGGCCGAGCAGCGTGAAACGCTTGGCGCCCTGGGCTGCCGCTACGCGCAGGGCTATCTTTTCGGCAAACCCCAACCCATGGCCGGCTTCGCCTGGCGCGAACCGCAGCCCGGGACCCAGCCCAAGAGACGCAAGGCGCCGCGACGGCGCGCCACTGCGGGCGGCGCGGATTGAGGACCGTCTCTGGCGCCGCACCACACGTGATTCCCACCATGCCGTCATTCCCGCGAAAGCGGAATCTCCTTTAGTCAGGCGCACGGCTCAAGACAATTCCCGCTTTCGCGGGAATGACGCGGTATACGGGGATGACGCAGCAGGCGGCCAAATTTGCTGGCAGTTTCCCTTTATGGGATAACCTTCTGCCAAGCGCGAAACATCACGCGAACCGGAGGAAACAATGAATCGAATTCTGCTCGGCGCCACCGCGCTTGGCGCGTTGGTTGTTGCAGCCAGCGCACAAGCGGCGCCCATGGTCTTGTCCTTAACGCCCGGCAACATGCTGGCCCAAACCCATTCGCACGCGATCATTCTCACGATCACCGGCACCTACCAGCAACTATCCGGCACGCTGAATTTCGACCCGGATGCCAAAACCTGCAGCATCGACGTCACCTTCGTCGTCCGCAGCCTGACCTCCCCAAACGCCCTGATCCGCTCGCAGACCATGTCCAAGGGCTTTCTGGACCCGGATGACTACCCCACCACCAGCTTCACCGGCACCTGCCAGGGCAGCAACCTGGTCGGCAACCTGACGCTGCGCGGCCAGACACACCCTTTCACCATGGCGGTTACGCCGGAGACAAGTAACGGCCAACTGATCGGCCTGCACACGGAAGGCACGCTGAACCGCTATGACTGGGGGGTGAACGGCATGAGCATGACGGTCAGCAAGATGATCCGCGTCACCAACGATATTTCGCTCAACGGCCAGCCGCCGGTGGCGCCGTAGCCCACCGGCGCGGACTTGCCTTTCAGGCCGTCAGGTCCATCACCACCCGGCCCTCGATCTTGCCTTTGTGCATCCGCTCGAACACGTGGTTGATATCGGCCAGTTTCGCCATCTCGATCGTCGCCTTCACCTTGCAGATGGGTCTCGCACAACGTCTCCCAGCCGCCGAGGCAATGCACGCAATGGCCACAGGCGCTGTACAGCCAGGGCACGCCGACGCGGTCACCTTCCTTCACATGCCGCACACCCGCCCCCGCGGCGGAAATATAGCCAACACCCTCATGGCCCGGAATAAAGGGCGGCTTTGGCTTTACCGGCCAGTCGCCATGGGCGGCATGCAAATCCGTATGGCAGACGCCGGAGGCCTGGATGGCCACCTGAATTTGCCCTGGCCCCACTTGCGGGATTGGCACGTCCTCAATCACCAGGGGTGCGCCAAATTCCCGGACCACGGCGGCCTTCATTGTTTTCGGCATGATCGTTTCCCTTTGCTGACCAGTTTACGGGCAGCAACTTGCCGGGATCTCCCAAAGCCGTCCTTGACCTAGAGGTGATTCTAACGCTCCGTCAAAATCCCGGAAATCCGGTTGGCCAGCGTGTCCATCGCAAAAGGCTTGGTTAGCACATGCATCCCGGGTTTGAGATGGCCGTCGCCGATAACCGCGTTCTCCGCGTATCCTGTAATAAACAAAATTTTGAGGCCCGGGCGCAGTGCGGCGCCGGCATCGGCCAGTTGCCTTCCATTCATCCCGCCCGGCAGGCCGACATCGGTGATCAGCAAATCGATATGCCGCTTGGATTCCAGAATCTGCAGCCCCGCATTGCCATCTTCAGCTTCTATCGCGGCGTAGCCCAGCTCCTCCAACACATCGGTGACCAGCATGCGCACGGTCTGCTCGTCATCCACCACCAGCACGGTCTCGCCATGCCTGGCCGGCTCCAGCGGCAGCATTTGCGCTTGAGCCGCCCCCGGCTCGTCATGGGCGGCGCAGCGCGGCAGGTATAGGCAGACCATCGTGCCCTTGCCGACCTGCGAATAAATCCGCGCCTGCCCGCCGGATTGCCGGGCAAAGCCATACACCATGCTCAGGCCCAGCCCGGTGCCCTCGCCCAGCGGCTTGGTGGTGAAAAACGGATCAAAGGCGCGGGCGATGACCGCTTCGGGCATGCCCGTGCCGTTATCGCTGACGCAGAGTGAAACATACTGCCCTGGCGCCAGATCCCGTTCCCGGCCGCCGCGCGCATCCAGCCAGCGATTGGCGGTTTCCACCGTCAGCCTGCCGCCATGCGGCATCGCATCGCGTGCGTTGATGCACAAATTGAGCAGCGCGTTTTCCAGCTGGTGCGGGTCCACCAGCGTGCGCCACAGGCCGATGGCGGCGACCACCTCCACGGTAATTTCCGGCCCCACCGTGCGGCGGATGAGATCCTCCATCCCGGCGGCCAGCGCATTCACATTGGTCGGCTTGGGGTCCAGCGTTTGCCGGCGGGAGAAGGCGAGCAGCCGGTGCGTAAGTGCCGCCGCCCGCTTCGCCGCCCCCTTGGCGGCGCTCAGATACCGGTCAATCTCGCCCAGCCGGCGCTGCTCGAATCGGCGTTCCATCAACTCAAGACTGCCGGTGATGCCGGTGAGCAGATTGTTGAAATCATGCGCCAGCCCGCCGGTCAGCTGCCCCACCGCTTCCATCTTCTGGGATTGACGGAGCTGCTGTTCCAGGTTGCGGCTTTCGGTCACATCGCGCGCGCTGATGACCAGTCGGCGGGCGTTGCCGTCCTCGGCCGGGACCGGTGTCGCCACCGCTTCCACGATGGACTCCCCATTGCGCCGCTCATAGCGGTAGGGCTGGCCGCTGCTCAGGCAGGCCTTCATATGCGCGGTCAGCTCCGCCGCGGTTTCGGCATCAAACAAGTCTTCTATGGTGTGGCCGATCACCTCATCCCACTCCCGGTTGTACAGCCGCAGCAGCGCCGGGTTGCCCTCCTCGTAACGGAATTGTCCGGTTTCGGTCTCAACCAGAACCGTATGGTATTCCGAGGAGTGATTATAGACGGTCTTGATGAGCACTTCGCGGGACACCAGGCGCGCGGTGCGCTCCTCGATCTGCTGTTCCAGCGTCTCATTCAGCTGCTGCAGCCTTGCTTCGGCGCGCTTGCGGCCGGTCACATCAATGCCTTCGACGAAGATTCCCGTCACCTGGCCATCCGGGTCTTTCAGGGGCTGGTAGATGAAGTCAACGAAGCGGTCCTGCGACTGCCCGCCTGGCTCCGGCTGAACGGCGTATTTCATCCCCGCGGAGCTGAAGGCCCGGCCGGAGTTAAAAACCTCATCGAGGATCTCCAGATAGCCTTGCGCGACGGCATCCGGCAGCGCCTCGGCAACGGTCTTGCCGAGCACATCCCGGCCGCCGACAAGCCGCAAATAGCTCGGATTGGCAAACTGGATGAGATGATCCGGGCCATGCAGCAGCGCCATAAAACTCGGCCCCTGCTCGAACATTTGCGCCAGGCGCTGCCGTTCCGCGGTGTTGCGCTTATCCGCGCGGATGCGTTCGGTGGTCTCCACCACAATGGCGATCACACCGGCGGGCCTGCCGCTGTCATCGCGCACCGGCGAATAATCCAGGTTCATCCACACCTGCTCCGCCCGGCCGCTGCGATACAAGGTGAGTTCCTGGTCCCGGAATGCCAGCGTGCCGCCGGCCAGACCGGTTTTCAGGACATGATCGTTGAACTCCGCTACCTCCGGCCAGCCTTCGCGCACCGCACTGCCCAGCAAACGCGGATGCCGGCCGCCGGCGAACACCGCATAGGCATCATTATAGATCATGTGGCCGTCCTCGCCCCAGAGCAGCACCATGGGCACCTGCGAATCGACCATGAGGGAGACGACCGTTTTGAGACTTTGCGGCCAATGCGCGATGGGACCCAGCGCGGTGGTCTGCCAATCAAACACCGCGATCAGCCGGGCTAGGTTGCCCTTACCACCCAGAAATCCGGGATTTTCCGCCACCATGGCAACCGCTTCGCTCACCCGCTACCTGTCCTGTTTTCGTCGACAGAAACCCAATGTCGCCCTGAAATCCTGGGCCGTCAAACCGTATCCCGGTTTTCGCCGACGCGGTGCAGAATCCCGTTGAGATGCACCATCAGCGCCTGCGCCTTCATCCCCGGCCGGTACACGCTGCGAATGGCGCCGCTGAGCTCGCCCAAGTCGATATCCTCATTGGCGCTGACCACCGCGTCGGCCACCTTGTTCACAACCCGGACATCGGACATGGACCATAGCGGATAGGCATAGGGGTCGAACAGCAGAACCATGGATGCTCCTCTCAACGCGCCTTGCCCAGCCTTCGGAACGATGCCGGATTGTAAATCATATAGGCGGCGGAACGGCGCGATGAAGAGGCGCCATGCCCGCGGCGGATTGCGATAATGTCATGCAGGCGCCGCCAGCAGGCGCCGCCAGCCCTTGCCAGAACTGCCAAGCGCCCCGACATTGAACTTACAATGCGAGAACCATCGGCAAGACCGGTTCGAAATTTCCGTTTTGACGAGCTGGCGCGGCCGATAAAGCAGGCCATCGCCGCCAATGTCGCCGCTTTGTTCAACGACAAATCCCGCGGCGAGTCGCCGGTGAAGCGCCAAAGTGATGGGCTGTTCGGGCCGGGCGCGGTGGCGTGGCGGGTGCATGGGGATGTAACCTCGATGATGGCGGGCGGCATTTCCGGGCTACTGCTGCAAATGCTGCATCCGGCGGTGCTGGCCGGCGTGTGGGACCATTCGAAATTCCGCGCCGATATGCATGGCCGGCTGCGCCGCACGGCGCGCTTCATCGCGCTCACCACCTATGGCGGCCGGGCGGAGGCGGAGGCGATGATCGCCCGGGTCCGGGGGATTCATGAGCATGTACGCGGCGTGCTGCCGGATGGCACGCCCTATGCCGCCAACGACCCGGCGCTGCTGGCCTGGGTGCACGTGACTGAGACCACGAGCTTTTTGAACGCCTGGATACGCTACGCCGAGCCGGGAATGTCGCCGGCAGACCAGGACAGGTATTTCGCGGAAATGGCGCAAATCGCTGAAGCCTTGGGCGCCGACCCGGTCCCGCGCAGCCGGGCGCAGGCCCGCCAGATGCTGGAGGCAACGCGCCGCCATTTGCGAAGCGACGCGCGCACCCGCGAGGTGGCCCGGCTGGTTCTCAATCAGCGGGCGCCGAGCCTGCTGGCGGAGCCGGTGCAGGCGCTCACATTGCAGGCGGGGGTGGATTTGCTGCCGGGATGGGCGCGGCGGCTGCATGGGCTGCCCGCATCGCCGCTCAGCCGGCCATTGATTCGGTTCGGCACGCTGGGTGTGGCCAGGACGCTGCGCTGGGCGTTCACGTAAGCGTTACAATCCCGACCAAGTTGATAATCATTATCACGCAGATGTTGACAGATGCAGGTTGGAATTTTCCGGCGCGAATAATACGTCCGGAATACTGATCCAAATGGAAAGGAGCTGCACGATGCCCGAGAAAGTAAACGTCTTGCTGCCGTCAATAACATTTTTCTCAGCCGGCCGCATCGCCGAAGGCGCGGCCAATCTGGCGCT
>Ga0116228_10003642_pt1 | contig 13584 bp, 13 predicted proteins | sample S1TSphfallax_2_FD_89694 | JGI IMG/M metagenome (GOLD analysis project Ga0116228, IMG submission 89694) | Host-associated microbial communities from peat moss isolated from Minnesota, USA - S1T2_Fc - Sphagnum fallax MG | ecosystem: Host-associated > Plants > Peat moss > Unclassified | place... | reverse complement strand
CTTGGAGGTGATATAATGCTTCTTTCAACCCTTGACAAAAATCACCTCTCAAATTTGGCTAATCTGCATCATACAATATCAGAGTTATTAATTGGTTGAAACAATTAATGGGTACCCACTAGTTATGTGATATGGACCAACTTGTTCGTGAATTCAAGAATTTAATAACAAAAAAAATAACAACACTCCCACATAAGCAACCACCTCATTTTTTGGTTTTTATTCAACATTAATGATGTGAATTTGAAAACTAATTTTTAGTCCAACTTTGAGTTTTAGGTTATTAAAAATCTTCCATTTCAAATTGGGTCAATGCAACTTGAACCTTGATGTAAAACAACCCTAAACAAAGTGACCAAATTATTTAACTACTTGAATAATTACTTACGTTAAATAACCTTTAAAAATATCTTAGTACTACCATAGACTATCCCAATAAGCATCAAACTTTATCCATTCCACACATCAATCATGGCACTCCTATTGTTTCATTTCATGGCATGATATCTCCAACATATAAAACCTATTAGGACTTTAAAACTAAAAATCTTAAACCTTATTTAAACATTTTAGCCCTTACTTAAACCTTTTAACCAATATGTTTTTCCCATGATGTTTTTCTTATGACTTAATATTTTTGTGTCTTAAGCATAGAAGAAGTACATCAATCCATCTTGAACTTGGTGAAATTTTAATGTGGTGTCCTAGCTTTAACCTTAAGCTTGCAACCAATGTTAAGGTGTGAAAAGGTTATAAGTAGGCTAAATGATTCTTTTGAAATGTAGGCACACTTCAACAAATGTGAAAAGGTGAAAGGAAGTAAGTCCCAACACTCTCAAATGGATTCTAACTTTCAAAATTCATGGAGTCAATGCCAAGTTTTTGTGACAAATAAACAAATATATATATTTATTTGCCACATATATATTTCTCACATATGTATAACTTTAAATCTAAATTGAGCCCATTTTAGATCATTGGAAGGTTCTTGAAATTCATATATCAAAAGTAAATTCACATTTTCCATTTAGATAAATGAAACCCAAGTTATAAACAAAAAAATGGTTAGGAATCAAATTGGGAATTTGACTCATGAACATTAGAAGTCAAGAAATAAGGGTCAAACAACCTTGAAATTAAGCTTAAAGCATGGCATTGGAAAGGTTTATTCAAAAGTTACAAAGTTTTTCACCAAATTTTTTTGATCAAAATTTTTATATGGGAGGTTTTAACCTACAAAGTTACAAATCCCATAATTTAACAAAATTAGGAAATTTCAAGACTTCAATTTTGGAGTCTTAAGAAACCATTTTCGTACAATTTTCCCACCAATCACATAATATAATATAAAGAAAAAAAGATGAAAGCACATTATGGTGACCCCCTTTGGGGTGTCACATTGTATTATTTTCCAAGGATATGTATGTTTGAATGTATCACACTTCAAACTTTTGAAATAATTTCACATTTATTCATATTATGTTAGAATATAACCTAGACATGATATTAAGAAAAAAATTCATTTCATTTTATAAAGTGGGAGATTGGATTATATTTTTGGAAATAAAGGTTTAATCTACATGTACACTCAAAAACACAAATATATTTTAAAAGTAATTTAAATGATTTCTAATATTTATGAAAGTTGAAAGTATTGAACCATGTCATTTCACATAGTTTGAAACATGTTTGAATACCATGTGATTAATTTGAAAATTTTCATCTCAAAAAATGAATATTTTCAGCAAAAATGCGATAAATGTGTGGTAAATTGAAATTTTGACAAATAATCACATTCACAAAAAATGACAAGCATAGCTAGATGGGCCATATTTTAAATTCCATTGAAATTGGTTATTATAATGAGTAATGAAACTTTAAAGTTTATGTAATAAAAAAAATGGCCCTATTATACCAATATGTATTAGAAATATACCCATGGATCTTTAAATATAAATAATGAAATTTATTATTAAAAAAATTACATAACATTATTTTTCTAAAAATTCTAATTTTAGGGCCCAAAAACCAAAATTCATATCCAAAATTAAATGTAGGTCATATTTTTAGAACAATTATATTGTATGTATTATAATACTACACCCCAAAAGTGCCCAAAAGGGGGTCACCGTAATGTGCTTTCACCCAAGTATGGTGATTCTTCCCAAGTTTGGGCTATGATGCATCTTGTGAAAATTTGTTGTTCATGGTTCACTTGTGCACAATTTTGGTTCAAACATGCACTAACCACCCTCTTTAATTTGTGCAAGTTGACTTCACCTTGAACTCACATTTATAACATTATCTTGGTCCCATTTTAGAGCTCCCATCCCTTTTTTTGAAGAAGAATCATGAAACATGCCTTGAATTTGTAGAATATTACAAAACAAATAATTGATTGAGTGTGTACTTTAATACCATTTAACAAACCTAGGGGTGCATCACATCAACCTCATGAATGAACTCTTAAAATCAAATTTTTGAAAATGAATGTTTGCCAAATTGGGTTTTAGGAGGGTTTTGGATCCATGTAAATTTGTTGGGTTTAGTTTTTAAACTTAAACCTAACCAACCAACATTGGTATAAATTATTAAACAAACATTGTGTATAAAAATGTCACAACCCTATTTGGATTTTTTTCCATTTGATTTCAAATTAATTTGTATTTTTTTTTAATATCTCAATTTTGGTGTTTTTTGTATTCATGTATTTACAAGGTTTTGATGTTTTATTATAGAAATAAAATCAATTGTGTAAAAAATCCCTGGTAATAAACAAGTTTTGCCTTTATATAGTCCACATTATTATTGCTTACATTCTAGATAACATTGAAAGCACCCACACCCTAATGGTTTCACATTATAATGTTCGGAAAAGGAAGTGACAACAAGAAAAGTCACAAAAGAAAAGGGAAGGGGAAAACCTTTGCATTATTCATGTGCTACAACTTGTTCTTTTGAACTCTTCACTAGAGGCCCTACTTTTGTTCAATGTGACCACAACCTATCACAAAACTTGGAGATGTCATGTTTTTTTATCAAATTATAGTTTGTTTCCAAGTCCTTTGACTAAAAAAACTCCACCACAAGAAGGTCCATTTGCTCTCAAAAAGTTTGATTATTTTATCCATTCACTACAAATATAGGATCTTGCAAAATATAAAACAACAAAATTATTTAGTTTTTTTTTTTTCCTTCATCAATTTTTTTTCTTCATTTCCTTCATTTCAAAGTCACAATTTGAACACAACTTGTTTTAAGCAACACCATGGTCACACACATGAAATCATTCCCATGTGTGATTCTTCCAACACCTCTAATGTAGTCAACAAATTTTTATTATCTTCAAAGCCTTTCATAAAGCCCTCTTTTTTACACCAAGTTGTAAAACCTAATGCAAAATTCTGTTCATTTTGATTTTATTTTTTCTAGCATTGTGTATAGTCTTGCTATTTTTGTTTCTATTGCATTTTGTGATCCACCATCCTATCATAGAAGATGTAACTTTAAAACCTTTGTTTTGTTTTCAAACAACTTATCAATTTTGTTATTCCTTGAGTTATGGACAAATTATCATTTGTTTTCCCTTTAATTTTTCCATTTCAAGTTTCTTTTTTCAACTAGGTTTTATTGTTTATTAGTTATTTGAATTTCTTTAGTCAATTTCATTATTTATTTTTTCCTTTCATCATATTGGCAATGTCCATGATCATATTCTCACATCAAATTTTCATTTTTTCTTTTTAGTTTTCTCATCCATGTTCATAATTAAATCTAAGTTAAAGTACAAATTAACATTTCTTTTTATTGTTTCAAACGTTTGTTGGAATCTTCTCACCTTAGATGTTTATTTCCACTTCTATTAACAAGTTTGTTAAATTGCCAAATCTTTCGCCATTGCCTTTTTATCTTCAATTTTGATTGTGTAGTTTAGACCTAGAATGTCTTATGCCTTGTTGTGTTTTTGACACACATAAAATCATTACACCTTTTGTTAGTTTTGTAATTAACCTTTATCTATTACATATTTACTTTTGTTTCAAAGTCAGATATGTTTCTTTATGTTTGTTAATGATGTTTATGTTATCATTTTGCAAGTGTTTTAACAAGTTTTACTTCTTTGCAACTATATATTATGTTTTTGGTTTGAACAATGTGATCTCGTGTGCTACAAATCTTTGTTGCTTTGCTATTGTTGCATTTACTTTTAGATCTTATGGACATTTTATTGTTGTTGATTCCATTATAATTGCAAATGATATGGTGACACTAATGAACTTGAAGATGAATTTGATGAATATTTTTAAAATGATGACAATGTTAATATTGTTAATTTCCTTGACATAAATAGATTGTTTAGTTCATTAGTTGACAATGAATTTATGGATTTTTGCAAATGTGGGGATGATTTGGAAAAACCTATGAGCTTGGAGGTAGGTGAAGAGGATGAGTCCTTTGTTTGAGATTTTGAGATATTGAATTTATAAAAAATGAAAAACATAAAGGCTAGTGGTTGGAAACATAATAAACACTTGGAGATTTAGGCTGAAAAGGCATTTGATTCGTGATAACATCATAAAAAAAAATAACACCACCTTTTTAATTGAATATATGAATGAGTCAAATTTAAAATTATTGAATATGAAATTGTTATATCTAAAATTGCTTATGGACCTACTTTGCGAATTCATATTTCATGGCACCAAAAAATGACAACTTGTGTTCTTCCATAAACTAGTTGTTATTTACCCTGAGTTTGTTTTCTTGATATTATTATAAATGTTTCATTCTAGTTGAAATTAGTTTGCAATTTTGTTTATAACATTGCATATTTTTTCAAATGATAAAAAAAGTTGTTCAACTCTAGAAGTTGTGAATGTTATACGACTAATAGATATAAACTTAGATTCAACATCTAAGCCAACCATGTGTGTGAAGAAATTATACGTGTAGCAACCAAGCTATAAACAAATATCTTTGTGCAAGTCTTGGCCAATATGTAAATAAAATAAAATGTATTGTGTTTTTGTAAGAACCATGTTTAACCATGACAAATGAAAAAAAATCATTCTCAAGGAATAAACCTATGATTCATACCTATTTTTTCATTATAAACTTTTCATCTAGGTTGTTCAATTAAACAAAATACATGAAAATGATTTCACTATCTTTGAAATTGAATTTGAAACATTTTTAAAATACTTCCCACATCTATTATGATTTCTTACATTGTTAAGTTTGTTCTACTTGAATACGTCAAATTTATTTGTGATTGTTTCCATTCTTTTGATATATCTTTGTTCCTAATGTTTTAGTTGGTCTTTTTTTATACATGCAAGGTTTCCATGTGCAAGTAAATAATACAAATTTTATTATGACCATTACAATGTGAAGGACCTTTAATGTGTTATAAACTATAATATAACCAACGTTATTGAGATGCATATATGGCATTAATGTTGCATTGACTTGTGTTTGTATATGTTATCCATCACCTTCTTTTTCTTATAACTAAGAAGAAACTAGACATTACAAAAGACAATGTGTGGTATTTTAAGACATTTGTTCGTAAAAACATCTTGCACTCATTAAGTAAACAATTAATTGAAAACATTCTAGAATCATGAGGAAGGAATACTACAATCAAGACTAATAGAAGGATTATAATAACAAGAATAACAAAGGCATTAATATCTATAGAACATGGAATGAAAGTAACTAAGCATTCCGATTCCAAAAGCTATGCAAAGTATGTAGTGACTTTTGTAGTTCATTTTTTTGTTTTTTTGGTTTCTTTTTTATTACTTGTATTACTTGTATGGATTTTTTGTGAATATCATCAATGTGATTACAACATCAATGCAAGGGAGGTTAATTTCCCATAAAATTAAAAGAAACTATGAATTGATTTATGAATGCCCTATTTGAAGAACAACTAGATGTGACAAAGACAAATGTGCTGCTTATGTTTCATCTCTTTAATCATTTTCATCAAGTGTAAATGTTTGTTGACATTACCAAGTTGTATTGTTGAAAATTGTTTTATCATTTTTGTTTTCATTGTTTTTTTGGGTGTTTGCAAACGCACATGCTTATTGAGCATTGACCCTGATAGTGGAACTATTAAAAAAATCCTTTTCATCTATATGAATTCAAACCATAATTTTTATTGAAAAAAACTTATTTAATATGACTTTTGATTACGTTACAATTTTTTTGCCAAGGTTTTTACATGTAGGGTAAAGCGCCAAGGTCCCATGTCCCTTATTGTGGGAATGCTCCCAACTAAGGGCTTTCACTTACAAAAAAAAAGGTGGGTACAATAAATAAAAAAATAAAAATATATATACATAGAAAAAACCATTTAATCTATGGAATAGTGAAAAGGTTATTACCTTTTAACCATAACCCACAATTTGGAATATTTTCAAACTCAAAGCTTTCTAAAATTTTGGTAATGGGAATATTCCATTACCAAAGGTCATGTGGCTTTAGCTTTTGGGGTTAAATCGCTGATGTGGAATTTCAATTTGATGAAAAAGATGGGAATGTTCTATTATCAAACGTAAAATTGCTTAAGTATTTGGTAATATTTTTCATAACAAGAAATAAGGTTTGAAGAAGAGGATGAAAATATGTCATTACCAAGGGTCAAATTGCTCAAATCATAAACTTACAATATCATGAAATTTCAATAGAATATGTGTGAAAATCGTAAAACGATATGTATGTGCAACATCCATGGGCTTCAATGTGTAAAAATGACATGAAAAATATTTATATAAACGATATGTCTTTTATACTTGTGATGTTTTGATGTGAAATATTTACAATTTACATTTTAACTAAATCTATGTAAGTATCATAATGTAATTTTAAACAAAACTATGCGATTTTTGTGTATTAAATATGAAGATTCACATATGTCATTCAAAAATAATGTTTCATCCATTTGAATACTTAAAATATTGAATATGTACAAATATCATTCATATTAATCATAACATGCAATTTGTGTGATTTTTATGTGAACCTATGAAAATTGGATTTCGCCCAAAATTTGTACAAACCTATGAAGCCTAATAAGTTTGTAATGTGAAGTATTTGAGAATTTTTTTAATAACACATATTTTTTCATTTAAAAAAATTACTATTTCATTACTAAAGGTCATATGGCCTAGGTTTTTAGCAGGGTTATTTTCCATAACTTGAAATTAAAGTTAAAAAATAATAATAAAAAAATTCCATCAACTAAGGTTAGATGGCCCAAATATTTCATCACAAAGTTTCAATAAAATCTGTGCAAAATTTGTGATTTCAAAATGTAAAAATGGCACAAAAATTTAATTAAATAAATAAATAAAATTTGTATATAAATGATATGTCTTTTTTACTTATGATGTCTTGATGTAAAGTATACATGATTTATATTTGAATTAATATGTGTAATTATTGTGATATAAATTTGCATAAAATTATGCAAATTTTGTGTATTAAATATGAACATTCAAAATCCATGGATGTCATTCAAAAATTCATCCATTTGAATATTTAAAATATTAAATATGTAAAAACTATGTTCATATTAATCATAAAATAAAATTCATGTGATTTTTGTGTGAATTTATAAAAATGAAATTTCATACAAAATTTGTATGAACCTATGAAGTTCGATAAGTTTGTGATTTTAGAATTTCTTTTCATAATCTGAAATTTAAGGTTTGAGATCTTTTTAAAAAAGATCCATTACCAATGCTTAGACGGTCCAAGTTTTTGGGAATATTTCTCGTAATGTGAAATTAGGGTTTGAGGAAGACGATGAGAGTATTCCATCGCAAAGGCCAGATGATCCGGGCCTTTTTGGAGGAAGAAGACGAGAATATTCCATTCCCGAAGGTCATATGGTCCGGGCTTTTGGGAAGATTCTTCATGACGTGTTATTAGGGTTTGAGGAAGAAGAGGAGAAGCAAGAAAGAACGCGACAAACGAGCTCCTTGCACTGGCGCCATTGCAGAGCTGAAGGGATTTGGGAGCGGGGAAGCCGGTAGCTACGGCACGGCAAAGGCGCTAGAGAAGGCATTCGAGCCTGTGTGGAACTGGACGTCTCGCCGTTACCAGGCGGCGGTTGCCAAGGAACTCAAGAAGTATGGTGAGTCCTCTTCGAAACCCTGTTTTTTACATTGATTTTGTGAGTTCGGCTTATGTTTTCCTGGTAAAACGAAGGAGCTCCTATGCGTGGAATTGATAATTGATATTTTTTGCAGTTTTAGGTTTTAAGTCGGTGTTGAAATTTCTGATGGAATAAACCCAGTTTGATGTCTAGGGCACACAGGTAAGTATTTGCCCCCCTAACATTTGTGATATGTACTTTGATGCTCATTATGGTTTCAGACCCTGGCAAACCGAATATATTTGCTTGTGGGTTGTTCTGAGGATGGATTTTGGATTGGTTGGGAAGGCCTGTGATACGATGACCTCCTTGATGACATGTATGATTTGGACATCAAAAAGGCTTTGTCATGGTTACCGCAGCAAGAGGTGGATCTCCTCAATCAATGGCTGAAGTGAGCCATGGATTATTCTTGTAAACATATATATTTGCCAAAAGCATTGCAGGTGTGGTCTCCTTGTCTTTCAACAACAATGATGTGTATTGTAAAGCAATGTAGTGTTGGAGGAAGTAGGGTTTTTGATGAATGGATAGTTTCCCCTTGGAACTGGGTGTGAAGTTTTTCTGTTGAAATGGTGCAAGGATAGTAGAATGGAAACATAGGGATTTTGGTTCTTTATGTTTAGCCATAATTTCAGGTCAATGTGTAGTTTCTTCCCTGTTTTGGTATTGACTGAAAGGTGGCCTTGTCTGTGAGCATCAGAAACTCTCAATTTGGTTTTGTCGGAACTGACAGAATTTTCACCTGCAAAGTGTTGTGGAGTTTTCTCTGTAACCACATATAAGTATAGTAGATATGCAACTAAAGCCAATTGTTGCCGATTTTTCCTTGTTCTTTTCTAATTCTGCTGAAAGGCATTTTCTGGGGTTGTATGCAGGCAAAGCAAACTCCTTTTTTACCTTACCCACAGGATACCTTGCAGCTGGTGAGTCTATTGTCACCACATGTGTTACAAAATCAGATATGTAAATGGGAAGAGGTGAAGTTTTACTGGATCTGCCCTTCTTTGCACTGTTGCACAAATGTGTGGTACCTAGAGAGTATGCTACCTGTTCAATAGGCAGATCTGAGGATTAGATACTCAAAACTATGGGAATAATTCTGAGTTTGATCCTCTGTAGCTTCCAGGGTGAAACTACTGGATCCTGAGGAAAGATGTTAACACTGAAAACTTCTCTTGTGATTGTGTTGTCTACTTATTTGCTTTATTTGTGCCTAACTTCTTTTATCTGTTTTGGACACAGGTTAAAGAAGAAAGGAAGGAACATGTTGAGTTGGGATCTGACATGCGTTATACCTGCCCCATACCTTGATATACTATGATCTGGGTTTATGTAGTGGCATTATTTGTTGCATTAGTCCAAGTGTCAGGAGCTTTGTGAAACTTGTTTGCTCAAAGGTTGGCATTTCTCTGGTGGTGGCCCTTGGACATGGAGTACTATAATTCTGGTATACAGTTTACCTACATAGCTCTTTTCTCTTGAAGTTGGGTAAACTGCCAACTGTTTCTTCAACAAGCCTCTTAGTCCCTCTTGAAAATCAGGAAAAAAGTGATGTTTATTTCTCATAGAATAAGTATCCATTTAGTTGGTCAACACATATTATGAACATAGTGATTGATGCACAACAAATTGTTCTGAATAAAAATAACATGAACCTTAAGACAGTTGTCAAACAAAAGTCAAGAAAAACAAACGAGTTCCATTTCTTTCATTCAAGCAGGTTGTGTTCCATAGAAGCACTTGCAGAAATTTCCGACTGTATTTGGAGGCCATCTTATATCCTGGAATATCCTTCCTAGAAACTTATACTCACTAAGTAGGAGCTGGAGGGACCATACTCTTACTTATAGGTATAAGGTTCCTCCCTCTCCTAAATAGTAGGTGGAATATCCCTCCTATCCTACCATCTCATGATTTAATTTATCTTAGGCTTATGATAAGGTTTGCCTTCTGCTTCACCTTGATTAAGGCCCATGGATGTTCTTCCCATAATGTGGGGCTGGACTTGGCTATTGCTTTGTCCCACACCCCTTATTTTGGGAATGCCCCCATCCTGGGGCTTTACTCTACACAGAATGTCTTGAGCAGATTTCTCTAATTTAGCTATATTGTTTTGTAGCATATGTTTCAAAGATGTCAGAACTTTCAACTGTGTGGTATGGGATGATATATTCAAGTTAGTAAAGACATGGGTGTGTGCACTTGGATTCATGAGTCATTCAACTGAAACCTTTGCTTCAATCAATATGATCTGAACTGAAATTAAATTGTAAGGAGAGAAAGTGTGATATTGAATGTAGTTTTTCAGTGATAGAACTTGTTTTGGGTTCTTATTCTGGTACTTCTGCAGGTTCTTTCCTAGGTGGGATTGGCAGCATTCTGTTCATTCCAGTACTCACATATGCCATGCATGCTGAAGCTAAAAAGTAGCAAAAGTTGGAGAGAACATCATATATGTAGCTATATGTAGTATATGTCCTTTGAGTTGTAATATGGTTTTGAGCTGAGAAGAAGTTCAGATTGCATATGGTTTTAGTCAAGAATCATTGTAGGAGCTGGATAGTGAGATAGATTAGAGTTGATCTCTGATGCAAATGGCAAAAGAATTCAGTTCAATGATTGACTTAATCTCTGTGTTTTGCTGGTCCTGGGAGCTGTGTTAATGTGCTAGTATTTGGAGCTGATGAAGAGCATGCTTAAACTGATTGATCATGATTCTGTGAGGATTTCTTGTTCTTGTTCTTGTTGTTGATACTGCCAACTCTCAAGCCATGGAGGCCATCTGGGCTTGAAGGAAGTGCTTGAACTGATTGATCATAACTCTGTAAGGATTTGTTGTTGTTCTTGTTGATATTGTTGACTCTCATGCCATGGAGAGCAGAGCAAATCTCGTAAGTATCAATACTGGACTGCAAGCTGTTACTCGTGCTGACACCATCTGTGAGTTGGCTCTTGTCAATTTCATTGTGAGATTCATCAACCAATTCCTCTTGAATGTTAGGAGTTGGGTGAAACTGAGAACCTCTTGCAAGAAGGGTACATAGAGCCTTGAATTCCACCTTGCCTGTCATGCTCGTCTTTACCATGGTCACGAAGGGAAGCTTCCTTTTCTTGAATACCCACATGGTCCGAGCAGGATGATATAGTTCATGTACTTTCAGCTTCCATGAGTTATATCTGTCCAAATGATCAGTCTTGGACTTCCAGAAAGACTTCTCGAGCATTCGAGCACAGGTCTGTGCCTCGGAGCCAAGAGCGATCACAGTGGTTAATCCTGCTCCTGCAGAGTCTGCACTCAGACAAACGAGCTTGGACAACGATTGTGCAAGAGTTTCCATCTGCTGTAAGTCTCTTGTTGTGAGCTCTTGATTCCTCTGTTGTTTCTCTGATTTGTCTTCTTCCCTCCCCAATGGAACTGCATTAACACAGATGACTCCAAACCTTATCAGCTTCCAACAATCTCGAATAGCAATGAGAACATCCCGTTCGTCTACATGGCAGCTCAAGCTGATTTCATGAGCCATGGTGTCTGCTGAGGCAGGCGGTCTTTCCCCACAGAGGGTATGCCACAAGTTCTTGTCGTAAGAAAATCCCGCAGCATACTTAGGGGCAACATCGGCATTCCCAATATAAGGACTTGGTGACTTTCCTATAATGATGCCATGGATGGGTATAGCTTGGTACCACTGGAGTGCATAATCGGCAGTCTTCTTCCTCACACTTTGAGGAACCCAAGATTTGTATTCTGGGTCATCAAGTCCAGCTTCCACCACATACTCAACACATATCTTCTTAGCAATGGCTTTCATGCTCCCAGTCATTTCAAACTGTGATCCTTCACAGAGCTCTTCAACTGCACATAAATCCAGAAATATGAAACTCCAGTTTGAGCATATTCAACATAAGAGTGCAACAAACAATGCTTGGAACTCTAAAAGATAATTGCAATTTATGCAGCTTGCTGGATACTGTACATACATTTAAGTGCATGCAGAGAAAGAAATGTGAAGAAATCCTTGCAGAGAAAGAGCCTGATAAAGAGATCCAGGGATCATCATCAGACTTGTTGATTCCGAGAACAAATTCCGTTTCTTTCTTCAAGCTAAAAGATCAGAGGTAGACTAGCTGCAAATCCTAACAAGAGAATTCCATGAAAAATGCACTGGATTAGTGATTCATGAGCATCAAATTTACAACTGAAATATTCTTACAAATTCTGCACCTGCAACACCCCAGCAGCAGACAGATAGAAAATTAGCCCAACACTTTGATGATCTCTGCAGGCTTGCTCCTTGGTTTTGATCCCAAGTCCAAAATCTGCACTACTTCTTCACATACTAGATGTTCTTGTTCAGCTCTGGGTTACTTAGATGTTCTTGAGCAGCTGGGTAGAAGCTGTATTGTTGTTTCCAGATTAGTTTTGTTCTTGAGTGAAGATGAAGAGAGACTGGGAAGCTGATGCACCCCCACAGTTCTCTTCAGATTCATGGTAGGTGGGGAATTTTCCCTATGATGAAGAATTCTAAAGGGTTTGCAACTCTGTGAGAATGCAGACAATCACTTGGAAATTGGTTTTGTTTTTGTGGGAAGAAATCAAATCCTTTGAATATCCTCAAACCCAAAAAGGGAAAAAAAGGGTGACAATAACATGTATTCTCAGTGACAAGTGTCGGTCGGTTATCAACTTTTGAACACATCAGCCTGCTCCTGGTATTGGGTGCTTTTTATGATTTTCATATCAGCCTAGTATTAGGTCCAAGACTGATTGTAGACTGCTATGAGGCGGGTATATACCAATGTCAGGTGGTTCTCACTTTTGTAAGAACCATCAGCTCTGGTTCTAACGACTGTTTTGAAGAACCTGTCAGGTTTTCCAATTTTAAAAAAACCAAATTTTCAAGCTTAGGAAACCTCTCAGGGTTTCAGATCTTTTTTTTTTAAAAATGCAGTCAGGTTTCAGTTGAGCCGGTTCTCATAAAATTTTGAATCTATGGCTTTCAAAGATGATTCTCACAACCCAGTTATCAAAAAAAATTCTGTTCTCAGTTTTTTTATTTATTTAAAAACTTCACATAAAGATTAAACCTAACACCTACCTAGATCCTAAACCTAAAAGCCTAATTGAAAACTGGCACTGGTTTTTTTTCATACCCTTTTAGGTTCACATTGAGTTGGTTCTCACCTCTCATTGAGAACCGTCAATCAGGTTTTCATAACAAGTATCTCTATTGGTGACATTTATAGGTTTTCATTTTGAGAACCAATTTGAAACTCGTTAAGGTTCTCACAACCAATTTGAAACTCGTTTAAGGTTCTCACAACCAATTTGAAACTCGTTGAGGTTCTCACAAACAAGTGAGAACCGCTCAACACTGGTATATACATGGTATTGAGACTGGAATAAATGTGAT
>Ga0116228_10003641_pt1 | contig 13585 bp, 7 predicted proteins | sample S1TSphfallax_2_FD_89694 | JGI IMG/M metagenome (GOLD analysis project Ga0116228, IMG submission 89694) | Host-associated microbial communities from peat moss isolated from Minnesota, USA - S1T2_Fc - Sphagnum fallax MG | ecosystem: Host-associated > Plants > Peat moss > Unclassified | place: USA... | reverse complement strand
TAACCTTTGGTAAACTATTCACAATCACATTTGGTCACATTTGGATTGTAAATAGTTTCAATGATGCAAAAAAATAAACTTTGAAATGACCAAGTATTATGCTTTTGATGTGGTAAAAATTTGTATCACCAAGTTTTTAGCATGGAAAGATCGTCATCTAGGGCAAGGATTCATATTTTACATTTGATAATGGTAACTTACAAATCTTGATAAAAAATGGATTTTGAATTTATGTGAACAACAACATGAAGTTTGGAACCATAATATTCTATAAAAGGAAATGTGATTTTGGAATTACAATGGTTTTGGGCCAACTCAAAACATGAATATTATTCAATCAAAAAACAAGAAATTTATTGGTGATAAAAAATTTATTTTCCTAAAGGGACTCATGCCACAAAAGTGCTCCCTCAATGTATATGTGATTTTACAACACTTTAATAATGTGTTCAAGGCTAATAGAAGGCAGTAAGAAATTTATTTTTTTGACAGGATTGACATCACAAATTTGTGTAATAATTAATGTGGCAAAAAGGTAAAAAACCAACTCATCTCCCATGTCCCTTGCCTTGAGTGAGATTAAGTTCCACCAAGCTTTAATGATCGCCAATGATTAGAAAACTCTCCACCTTATTTTAAGTTTTCCATATTTTACTTTGCAAGGTCTTTTGTTTCAACATGTGTCATATTTCAATCACCAACTATTGACCAACTAGTTATCTTCATTCATTTTTTGAACTTTGAAACACACTCATGTCTCATTAAACTTTAATAAATGATGTACAATCTTGTCAAAACAACATCACACATGCATAAATACACAAAATAGAAAAAGAAAATTGTTCAAAGGCAAGCTTTACTTATTCCTTCAATGTTGGCCAACTACTTATTACTCAGGTTGTACTTTGGACATGGGTTGATTATTGACCTAAAATTAAGATTTTTTTTTGAAAATCCTAAAAAGAATGATCTATATTTGGAAAGTTCTTATACGATCAAGTTGATGTCATTGTTATGATATTTGTCTTGGGATCAAAACTTGAAGTTCTAACCAAATTGGTTCTTCAATGGAAACTAAAAAACAAAAATGGACACATTGTTGATTTCTTAAACCAACAAGGTACAAAAAACTTTTGTTCATTTGTAAATTATCATACTATCTTTTCAAGTTCTATGGTAATTATATTATTTTTGGAAATGTCAAAATTTTTGAAAACAATTTGTTCAAAATTTAAGGAAATTACAAGGGAGAGAAAAACACAAATTTTTTTTTAACCCATGAGGTTATTACTTTAAACCAATCCAACATTTCATAGCAAGTATCCAATAATTGACAACATTTCTCTATCCTATAATTTGGTGGAAATTATTTCTCCTCATTTTACAAAAAGAAACAACAAAAAATGTTGTAAAAAGTTTCATTATGTTAGAGGTTTAAAATATATAAAACCAACCAAAGATTAATTTGCCTCTATTTATTGTCAAAATAATTCTTCAACACTTAAATGTTGGAATTGAAAAGGTATTATTCTATCATCTATAGAGGTAGCAAGATAGTAAGTCCAACCACACCCCCTATTTATCTTTCTACCAATGTTTATCAAATCCAACATTCTCCATTCATGCCCATAAGCATGAAAATTTGAAAAGTATAAAGTTAGGGACTATTTAAATGCCACTAGATGGGCCAATCATTATGGTCAACCAATCAAAAGGAATCATTTTTCTTTTTTCGATCCTTTTGGAAATCATTTGATCATATGAATATTATAAGTCCAAACTCAATTTCACATTATTTGAAAGTTATATTCATCTAAAGTTTCACACAAAATAAAAGTTATACTTCATCCAAAGTATTGTGTACAAGAAATTATATTACTACCAACAAAAATTGCTCTAAGCCCTACAAATAAAACAATTCCAATGATTATGATTCATCAAAGCTTGTTTAAATGACACAACTTTAGATTCCATAAATTTTAATAATCACTTGACAATTTCAAACAACTCTCAAGTTAAAAAACATAGAAAGGTTTCTTTTCAAATTTGTGTCTTAAATTTATTTTTTTCCAACACCATATTCATAATTAGAATTTACCATTTCTATCAATTTGCATCTCATTTCTCTTCAATTGAGTTTGAATTCAATTCACTTGACTTTTAATTTAATTGAATTTAAATCCAATTTTTGAATTGAAATTGATTTTAAATGAATTGGAATTCAATTCAATCCAAGGTGCATGCAATGTTATTCAACATTTATATTCACATGTAAATTAATTTTCACTAAATCATTTCTTCATCAAAGAATCAATTTATCATCACATGTAGTGCATAGCATCCCAAAGCCCAAGTTTGTGATATCTAGACCCTTAAGAATGGTGAAAGCATACTATAGTGACCCCCTTTGTGTAGTTACATTATACTATTTTTATGGATGGTCATTTTTCAACTTAAACCATGTCAAAATTACAAAAGATTTTATGGTAAAGCCTAACCCAAGATAATAATAATAATAATACTTTTTCACTTTATATTATGGTTATTTGGAGTGCATTTGCAGGAAAAAAATACATGTCATGGCATATTCAAAAATGCAAATATAATCCAAAAATATTGAAATGATTTTTTAATTTCATGAAATTTATAATAGTTATTTCACAAGCCATTTCACGTAATCTAAACTAAATTTTTGAACCATTTAATTTTTTTGATAATTTTCATATCATAAATGGGTTTTTTTTACGATCATGGTCATAAGTATGTGATAAATTAACATTTTCACAAACAATCACTTGCAAATGAAATGTGACAAGTGTTTTGAGGTGGGCCTATTTTTTAATTTTAAAAAATATATTTTTATTATTAATGAAATTAAATACTAGGGCAATTTGAAATGACAAAACAAAATTTGTTATATTACGTACATAGAAATATACCCATGGTTCCTTTCCTAAATACATTTTTAGAATTATTTTATTTTTTCAAGTAATATTAGATAACATTAGTTTTATGAAAACCAAAATTTAAACTCAAAATTAAATGAACTACATTTTGTGGAATTCATTAAAAAATACGTCTAGTAGTAGGTGGAAAAGTGCCCCAAAGGAGGCCACTATATGTGTGCTTTCACCCAAAAGCAAGAAGACACCACAACATCAAAAAAAATCCCAATACCTAATAATCAATGTATCAAACATAAATCAAACAGATTGATTTTTGTTAATAATTATCATTTTGAAGTGCACCCATCTTCGACAAATAATACCTCACAAAACATTGGACAAAAAAACAAGATTTATTTGGGGTAGAAATATTGTTGCATGTAACCTACCAAACAAAAAATAGTATTTGTTTTGTGATAAGGAGTGGACTTGTGGATTTTAGGTTTGTAAAATTTTCAAATAAACATGTTTTTAATTTTTCAATAAAGAGTAAGCACAACCTACCACTAATCATTTGACAAACCTTTTTCTTGATTTCCATCACAATGAAAGTGGAATAACTATTCAATAATCACAAAATTAGAAACTCAATAAAAAATATGGAAAAGTAAATCAAGTATTACCTCCACTTAAATATGAAAAACTTGTTATCATAATTAGACATAAGAGTTCAGGATGTATTTCTTCACATTCTTTCAAGTTATACAAAAATTGTTCATCACTGACTAAAACAAAAGCCATGTTCACTAGGTGCAATTCTCACAAACACATATCTACCCCAAAATGATAACACAAGAGTAGTTGGGATCCCATGTTTGTTTAGCAAATAGCGAAAGGTTTAAAGTTTTTTGAAGGTTTTTTCTAAGATGCCTTGTTTTGTCATTGACAATGGACTCCATAATTCCTTTGTAATGTTAAAAATAAAAAAATATAGTAAACACAATACATGATCTCATAAGCATGAAGGGAAAAGATGGTGATGCATGAAGGACAAATAATTACAAAAACAAATAATGTTAAAAAATCAATGAAAAAATCTCTATTAAAAGTTTCAAAGAATAGTTATGAATAATGGCCACAAAACTTTAAGGAACAAAATATATAACAAGAATTGAAAATGTTTTTTAGTAACAACAATTGTAACCCTTGGCCATATGGTTTGAAAAATGTCAAATGCATCAACAATTTCACCCCCAAATATAAACCTTTCCACAAATGACAAGATCTTGTTTAGTAGCATCCGTGATGCCAAGGTGGGGTTCAATCATGTAGAATTTGTCCCATGGCACATTCAAGTGGTCAATGTACCATGTTTCTTGATCATTCATTATACAGCTTAACCTTGCTTTCATCGCTAGTTAAGACATGTTCTATTTCAATACATGCTTGCATTTGGTGAAAACATTTAGTAAGTAATTACAATGTTTGTACTTCTCATGGCATTATTTTTGACATTATAATGATAAATACCCATCATTGTTTACTTCTCAAAGGACTCAACAACATCATTTGCAACCACACCATGGTTCAAATGGAAATATTAAATCCCTAGTGTTTTTTGGTAACTATACATTACATTGAACCTCTTTAAGGGGAAAACCAATGTACAAGTTATGGATGATAGTTATGGACAATAATATGTTTGCTTAGTTGTGATCGAAAGATGTTGAAGGTATCTTCCCTATCATAAAACATAGCTATTGTATTATTTACGTTTGGCAATTTTTATTTTTTTTGTTGATGCTCCAAAATCAAACAAAAGAAAATTCTTCAAGTTTCATAAAAATAAATTAATAGTTGGAATTGTGCCAAGAATTCTTAAATAAAAGCTCCATAATAATTCTAAAATACACTAGCCAAATTGAATTAAGCATTACCAATTCACAACCTCAAAACCATGTTTCATAGAAATTTCTTTAGCACAGATCACAAAGTTGTGCATGTCGCAACCCCACTTTGGCCAAGTGTGAGGATGAAACTCACACTCCCAAAGTTGGGGACTTTGAGTCCTCTAAGACTCCCGAATGTTTAGACTTCGACAACAGAAACCAAAACACCTCAGATTGGGGTGTTCTTGGTGTCATTGGAAAGGTCTTGAAGTTTAGATGTCCAAAATGGCCTCGAATTGGTCATTTGGACATCTGTAGCCCAAGTTATGGGCAAAAGAAGGGCCGGGAGTTAAACTGCCAGTTTGACTCCCGACCACAAAAAATCGGGAATCGACCTCTTCCCAACGTCTGCAGATAGAGTGCGATGGGGAGTTGGAAAGCTCTTGAGGAGAGCTACAACTTTGGTTCAGACCTCACTCTAATTGGAGGTCGGAGCCAAGAGTTATGAGTGTCCAAAGTCTCGGGAGTCCAACCCGGGACAATTTCGGGACTCCTCCTTGGGAGTCCCAGGAAAATGTGCCATTCGGATGTAGCTCCCGCGGGGAGCTGCAGAGAATACTATATGGGGGAAGGTGGTGGCTTCCCCCTGAGTCTGGGCCATGGTGAGTCTTGTGTGTCAAAGTGCCCGTGGCTTGTCCTAACACCCAAGGGTGTTTTCGAATGTGAACTAACCCTCTTGTGGTTGGTTTTTGGATGCAAATTCAAGCTTGATAATCTAGTCCTTCTTCCTAGTCTAATCCCGGGACTTCTAGCACGCCCCTCTACCCCCTTGACTTCTAGCACGCCCCTCTACCCCCTTTTAGTGCTAGAAGTCGGGAGCGGCCCTCAAGTCCCAACTTTCTGCAACTCTACATAATTGGACCCTCAAGTGGGTTCCACAAGGGACTTGGGAGCACGTCATGCATCTTGAACATTTAAACTATGAGATGTAAGCATACATGCCACAAAAACATGACATGTCAAAAATTTCCAACTTTTTTCATCAACTAGGATTTAAAACCAGGTTCAACATTTTGTTTTCCTCCTATGAGAATATACAAGTACATACATCCCACTTCATTGCTTGTAATGTTTTCTCCAACTTTTAAGCATACTAGCCTTGGGAGGCTTCACATGTGAACAAATAAGGAAATCTATAATTTTTCAAATATTCATCCACCACATGTACTTGAGAAATTGAAGACATCTTCATTTGTTGTCCATGCTACTATGTAATCAAAACCTAATACCACTACATATGTCATATTCAACAAATCTTTGCTTATGGGATCCACCTTCTTTCTTACTCCCCACTTATCCCCACTTTTTTTTATAGCCCCACCCATTTTTTCATTCTACATGTTCCTTTGTCCCATGTCCTTGAAAATGCAAGATATCAACGAGGTTGTCATTTTTCTTTGTGATAGTTAACAAAATGTTAAAATTGAACAAAGAGATTGGGGACTATTCCCAAGTTAAAGATGTATTAACTTTCAATCACCAAGGAGTTTTGCTAGCAACCTATAACAATTCGATAAGCAAGTTAATAGTTAGTGAATTCAATTACATCCTCTTCAATATTATGCATAAGATCAAATTGTTCACAAGTAAAGAGGATGTGGATGTAAAAAGGAAGCTAGATGGGTGGTTGCTTTTTTACATGATCAAAACTAAATCATAATAATATCAATTTCATTGCCACCCAAATGAACAAATGTAAATGGAATTTTATTTTTTGAAATCTACATGCAAGTCATGAAGGATAGAGCCCATGAATAAAAAACCATCAAACTTTTTATCCACAATCAAACCTTTATGGGCCCACATACCAATGTAAAAGACAAGCACAACATAAATGGATATCAAAATGGCTATAGTTGAAAAAATCCCCATACAACAATGAATATTGGTCACTATTTGATTTCCAACCAAAATTGGTTTTCATGATGTTGCATCATTTCTTCCCAAAAAAATAAAAATGATGTACATGCACCAAATCCACATTGTCAACATATTGACTCAAAACAGGGAATGTGATGCACATGAGCACTTCACAATGAACACATTGTTGGGAAAGTATGTATATGTAGATAATTTTGAAGGATTTCTTATTAATGTCAAGATAGTTGAAAAGGAATGGTGAGAAAAAGAAAACCATTGAGAATGTTGAAAGTTTAATATGACACTAACACAAGTGAGCACATAGTATAACAAACTTGTATGAATCCCATCAATGACATCAAATGTGAATTCTTTGCTCACATTAAGATGTTTGTTGCAATGTGGTGATGGCCAGAGTTGTGGGTATTCCAAGCCCCTAAAAACACCCAACAACATCATATTATGAATCTTGCAAACAAACATCATGTCATTAAATTTAAATCCAAGAAGAATGCAAATTAGCTCATTACACATTTTTCTAAGATTTCATGTTAGTAACATGCTCATGAAATACTCATGTTAATCTGAGATACATTTTTGTAGATCACCTTTTAAGTTGTTGTAAAGAAATAAACACGATATGGACATAAGAAATGTTTCAACAATGGACACAAGTTTCAAACAATCTTGAATTTGGAAAAAATTATACTAGGATGCAACATGATTAAGAAAATCAAGTTCACGCATGACATGGATGCTTCTTGCCCAAACATTGCCCAAACATATTTGTAATCACTCATTCAATTAACATTAAAAACATTGGATGTTAGAGGACCAAATGTCATTAAACAATTTTTTATGTTTGTACTTGTGAATGCACATCCAATATCTACAATAGGCCGAACAAGACAACATTTGGAAGAAACTACAATGGAATTAGATGTTGATGTATTCCACAATTTTAAAATGATCCTCCATGGTGTATCGCTCCTTATAATTATATGCATCATTATGTAGCCCTAGATATGATGGGATTTCAATTGGTTCAAAACTTCTTCATCAACTATGTGCTAGGGTAGTACATTTTGGAAACAACCATAAAACACCCAAAACGATATTTTAATATGAGGCTTATGGGCCAAGAATTGGACACAAAGGATATCCAAAACATGGTGACATGAAGTATAATTTCACATAAAGATGAATTTGTCAACTTTGTTATGCATCTCAAAAATTTACAATATGAAAAGAGCCAAATTATCTCTTTGCACAATAGCCAAATCTTACATGAGTGACAAATATAGTTCATGACATGTGCATGTGATATAAGGTAGTAACATGATACATGCACTATGATTTAAAGCTAATCATAGTAGTGTAGTAGTGTGACAAGGAGTTTAATTATGAATTTAACAAATGACATGAATTCAATGACACATTTGATCAATTTCACAAGTTGGTAATGTTGAGATGTGTCTATCCCATGCAAGTTTCAAATTGTCAGAGTTCAACAACACAAGAAAGAGTAATATGTTAAGAACACATAAAAACATATTGTGATCATAAACATTGCAATAAGGATATCTCATTAGAATGGAACAAAACATAGTAATGGAGCACGGTATGTCCACATTGAACATAAAAAAGAAAGAGACCAATTAGAAGTTCATGATACAAGAAGTGAGGATATTCCTAAATGATCCAAGGTGTTTTAACTATTTATAGTGATCGTGAAAAACAATCATAGTTACACATATGTAATAACACATGTTCATCATCTAGAATGGCCTTTTTTCATAGCCATAGATTTGACATTCAAGATGTTCATTGTGTAGAACCTTGGTTGTAAGGGGCATGAGACAAAATTCCCTTGCCAAAAGTAAAAGCTTGGTCATTGAAATTTTGCCATAGAGACATGCTTCCTCATTATAAACATGAAAAAAACATTTCAAAATGTAAAGTTCATGAAATAACAAAACAAAAAGTTTACAAAATTTTTGTCAATAGAATGGAGGAATTATGCAAATGTGGCAACATTTTAGGTGCAAGGATTAAGAAAAAATAACCTCTAAACCACACAATGTTCCATAAACAATGGCAACATATTCCACATTCCCACCATGATGTTAACATACAAACATTAATTTTAAAAAATAGAATGAATTCTTTAAAAATGTTTTTGCTACCAATATATGAACCTTTTACCTAGAGTGATGCAATGTTGGGGTTAAGGTTAAGGATCCAGTTGGAAGGATCAAGTACCTTTAAAGTGTACATATGATTCATCAACCTCGAACTTTAGTTATGAACCACCCAAAAAGAATTAGCCCAGATGATGCATGAATTCCATAGATAAGGATTATAGGTATTTAATATTTGTCAACTAACCCTATTTTTTGAAAAAAATGGATTAATTTGAAAACCCATTTGATATTGCACAAAATTCAAAAGCTTCCAACCCTAGGACCACAATTGGTGCAAAAGGAACATCATCCCCTAAATTAATTGGTTCAATTTGTGATGATATTACATCTAAATCATTCAATTAGAACACACAAACTTTCATATTTTAAACTATTGCAGTGAGAAATAACAAAACTTTCATGAACACATTTGAAACATGAAAAAAAATCAATTAACTGATTATGAGGTCTTTACGTAATTTCAAAATCAAAGAATTCAATATTGTAAATAAATAAATATATATACCTCTTCAATTTTTCCACCTCCTATTCGTCCAAGAGAAACTAAGGCTTACATCAAACCAATGGCAATGTACATACACTTGGTAGCATGTCAACATCCTTTGGAGCATCAAAACGAAGAGGAGGAGAAAGACCTTACCCTTCTCCCAAGCAAGTTGGGCTAAACCAAGACTCTATAAAAAACCCTATGATTGGAAAGAAATAATAAACAATTGAATCGTAAACAAAGTTAAGAACAACGACACTTGCAAACTTCTCAAGTATTATTTTTCATGCATGCAACAACTTTGCACTCATTTTATCACTACCACATTGCATCACGCCTTTACCAAATCTTTCTTTCTTTGCAAACATAAATCTATGTCAACATACATTACTATGGCTTACAGATTGTAAAATAGTGGGATTTGGTAACTTAGATTCCTAACATGGTTGCCAAATGTAAAACTATGGGATTTGGCAATTGTCTTACAATGCCTACCATCTTGTAGTAACTATTGCCTTGTAGCAACTATAATCATGTTGTAGCTATCGTCTTCTATAGATTTAAAAGAATAACATAAACACTTGCCAACCTTATGTAGTTACTACTTACCATTTACAGACCTTCTATAGATGTTACATATTATCTACAACATCTATAGACCCTTTGTAGTTGTTGCCTACCTTTTGTAGTAGTTCCCTACCCTTTGCAAACCTTAAATCTAGTAGTTACCTCCTTGTTGCTACCTTCTAATCACAATTATTGTCCCATGGCAGAGTGCATTTCTTATTTTAGAAATAAAATATAAAATAGATAATATTCCAACTTTATAGAAGAAAAGAAAAAATACTACATAAGAGTAACAAAATTTTATATAAACTAAAGCTAGAGTACTTTCCCTTCTTCCTTAAAGCTCAAGGTAGAAAAAAAAAACATCAAGAAGAATGTACATTTGAATCCATACAACCTTCAACCACTCTCCATTACAAAAAGACAAATACAATTTTCTCCCATGTTTTTTTTTCCCTCTCACACAAGTGTGTCACACAAAAGCATCTTCCTAATGTTAATGAGTAATGGAAACTAATGAATCTAATCATCTAATGAAATCCTCTACTCCTTGGAAGAGATAAATAAAGAACTCAAGAAGGATATTCATCGCACAAAGGTTGAATCCTCGTCCTCCTATATTTTCTTATATTCCTAGATTTCCTTATCCAAATCCTTTCCACACATCCTAGTTAAAGGAAATCCATCCATCCTTTATCCACTTGGACTAATTAACATAAATGGTTTCACCCCTTAGTAAATAAAATGGTAAATAAGATATTTACCACTAAGAACAAAACAATTATTAAGATGCCCTTTTAATACAATAGATTAGGATATTATTTTTATTTAAATTCCTCCTAGAATTAACTTTTAATTATTCTGCCCCATGAAGGTAGTTCATTGTATTGGTGGTACTACCATTAAAAACCACATTCATTTTATAACTCCCATGTAATTTTTTTTTCCATTTGACGATAATTACCATTTAGTGATGATAATATTGTCTCCTAACACCATGGTGTTTAATAAACATAAAACAATTTTATATTCTTAACATAAACATCATTACTACAACAAACAACACAACTATCGCTATTTATTTCTTCTTCTTCACCACCTCACTTCCTTCAAACTTAATCCAAAATAAAAATCACAATAGGAGTATTTAAATCCATAGAAACTTAAGTCATCATCTCTTCCTCCTCATTAATGCAAGGAAGACGAATGTGGAACAACCAAAGACATTTTGAAAAGGAAATAAAAAAAAAACGTGTTTTTTTGTATTTAACAAGATTAAGGTGCACAAATATACATGGCTTAAAGCCATAGACTTTGGATAAATCTAGAAAATACACAAATTTTGGTGGGGGCCATGCTTCAAGGTGGAATGAAAAGGTTCAATCCTTGCCAAAGGATCTAAGGATTGTATTGACTCCCATAAAATCATGCACTGCCATGACTTTGAAAAATAATTGCATGAATTGTAAGCATTAGAATTTAATGAAATCAAGTGCATAATGTTTTTATATTTATGAATTTTCATCTCAATGATTTGTGTACAATTATAAGATGTTTCATTAATCATAAAATAAGTAAGAAATAGTGGACAATTCAATGTTGACTTGGGCCTAAAGTTTTGAAAGTCCAATGTAAAATAAAACCATTAATTTTTAGTTTATGTTTTAAGTTGGTTGTCCAATATAGTCATTTTCTAATAATTGAACATGTTTTTAACCACCAAAACTAAATCATTTGGAAAGCTCTTTAAAAGAACATTTTTCTTATACAAGAAAGGACATGGTTGCTTTTTCATAAAGATTGGATGTGCTATTTATGATTATTTGAATATATGGTGAATATGTTTTGTTTTTTTCTTAATGATGTTGAAAAATATTGTGTTTGATAAACTTAATGTACAATATGTCATTGCAATTGAAGGTTTAAAAAAAATAAAAAAATAAAATACTTTCAAGATGTCTACTTTTGTTGAAATGTACACATTTGATTCATGTCAAGAATAATCATTCAATAAGTACATTTAATTACATTTTGTTTGAAAATTCATGAAAACACACAAAGATTAAACTTTTAAAATTGGCATTGATCCTCATATGAACTTTAGCCAAAACATGAAAACTATGTTTCAAATGTGATAAAACACTTTAGACCTAATGTTGACTAGCTTTTTATAGTGGGTTTACACCTAAAGGTGTAAAAATAATAGTAATAATGCTAATAAAAGGGACGATGAAGCACAAAAAAAACTGGGATGTAACATATGGAAATTGTGCTTCATTCATTAAACTTTTACGTGTAATTGTAACTTGTGGATTTTCTCTTTTCTTTGTTTGTTAATAAATTGTCAAATGTGAAATTTGTATAACTTTATCGTTTAGGTTATCATTTAAGTTTGTGCAAGTTGACATACATTTGAATTATGAAAAAGTTCAAAAAATTTTATAAGAAGTTTTTTGATAATGGACTTTATGTTTCACATTGAGTTGTAACAAGAGTAAGGAGTTGTCATGCCATAACAACCTTAATGACATGAAATTGCTATTGATTATTAAGCTTAAAAGGTTGGCCAACATTTCCATGTTTAACAAGCATTTCGAGTACCTATGAGAAACTGAACGTGGTTCCTTTAACATTGTAAATTTTGTAGTAATTACTTATTTGGAATATTACATGTATATAGGTATGATTACATGATTTTTTTGTTATTTGTGCTTCTTGAATCTATTACATGTCTACCTAAAACTTTATGTTGTTGGTTGGTCTATATGGAAAGAACACATGTTGGGTTCCTTAGTCCTACTTTCAAAATGTATGGCATGTGGTAAATAGGTATTGAAGAGAAAAGTGATTGAAGAGGCAAAATATGTTTTGAGTTTATACATTTATCAAGTTGTGTTTGCAAGCAAAAGGTTGTGAAATGAAGTTGGTTGGCATGTTTATGAAGCCTGAAGATGAAGAGGCAATACATTATGAACTATTAAGATGAAACAAATGAGAATTTTGTAGTTGTGAGGACCAAGTTTGGTACATATGGGAGATCCAAAATGTGGTAGGTTTGGTAGAACATCCAAATGTTGTTTGGATTGGTTAGTGGATAATAGGTGTGTTAATGAGCCCAAATGCATGGGTACACTAGCATAACACAATCAATATTTTCACTTATTGTTTTATACCATGTAGGAGAAGTTTTGGATTTAGGTTATATCGTGCATTTGCCCAAACAAAAAACTCCAAGTCTACACAAATTTCAATGATAAGTCATGGTCTAAAATCATGTACAACAAACACATGCAAACTTGTTGTTCACTTAGTCCCATGTGTAGCTTGATTATTTCCTTACACCCATTCGATTTCTTCACTATCTAACAATTGCATTTGGTCATGAAAACCCAAAACATTATAGCACTAACAATTGCAATTGGTCATGGAAACCCAAAACATTATAGCACTAACAATTGCAATTGGTCATGGAAACCCAAAACATTATAGCACCTAAACAATTGGTGCAATTTTTCTTGCTTCTCATGCACTTGGTCAATTGTTGCAATTGATAGGTGAGCCTTTGAATTTCATTTGTCCTTCTTTTATTTATTAGTTTAACTACAATTGTAGATAATTGTTGGAAATCAATAT
>Ga0116228_10003640_pt1 | contig 13585 bp, 14 predicted proteins | sample S1TSphfallax_2_FD_89694 | JGI IMG/M metagenome (GOLD analysis project Ga0116228, IMG submission 89694) | Host-associated microbial communities from peat moss isolated from Minnesota, USA - S1T2_Fc - Sphagnum fallax MG | ecosystem: Host-associated > Plants > Peat moss > Unclassified | place... | reverse complement strand
GTCCGCTTAAGCGGGCCAGGTCCCGTAATATTCCGCCAAAAACGGATTGGTGCCCATAGGAAGCCGTTCGTGCTTCTCAAGTTCCGCACGATGGGCCAATCCCCGCAATTCACCCAGGCCACGCTTAACGATCCTCGCGTCACCGCGATCGGCCGAATCCTGCGGCGCTTATCTTTTGATGAGTTCGTTCAATTGGTGAACGTGATAAAGGGGGAAATGTCCTTGGTCGGGCCTAGACCGCACGCACCTGAGACCCGAGTTGAGGGCATATTATTCGAGGAAGCAGTACTGTCCTATCGGGACCGTTACGCCGCCAAACCCGGCATCACAGGGTTAGCACAAATCCGCGGGCAACGAGGCGAAACAAGAACCATCCAGCACCTCGAAGATCGCATCGCAAGCGATATCGAATACATTGAGAACTGGTCGATCTGGCTTGATCTTTCAATCCTTTTGAAAACGATCCCCGCGATTCTTAAGCAAGTCAATGCATATTGAGAATTTGAGAACTAACGAATCTGCCAGATACGACGCAGATATCATCATCTTGTCCATCAATCGGTTGAACCATACGTTAGCAGCGGTGAGATCTGCTTTAAGCCAGAAGCAGGTGAATGCGCGAATAGCAGTGTTGGATCAGGGATCATCCGATGAAGCCTGGACCACTTTAAGAGAAGAACTCCAGGGATTCCGAACTGTGCGCTTGTTCAAAGCTGCACAAAACCTTGGCGTGGGAGGGGGACGAAATTTTTTGACTTCGATCGGTGAAGGTCGAATCATTGTTGGGCTTGATAATGACGCTGTCTTCGCAAATGAGTATGTTTTAAAAAATGCCTTAAAGCTCTTCGATGAGGAGCCCAGACTTGGTGCTTTAGGCTTTCATATTCTATCTCGAGACGGCAGCCAAACTGACGAACCTTGCTGGGGATACCCGAACACATTAAAAATTCTGTGTAATCAGCGCTTTTTAACGACGACGTTTGTTGGTGCGGGCCACGCGATTCGTCGGACGACCTGGGATGAAGCCGGTGACTATGACTCAAGTCTTTTTTTTACGTGGGAAGAATATGATTTCTGTTTGCGCGCCATAGCCCAGAACTGGGATATAATGTATGATGGCTCACTACGCGTTTATCACGACGCCGCTACCGAGGAACGGATCAAATGGTCCGAGGGGCGCCAGAAGCTTTTTGTGAGAAACAGGCTCATAATAGCAAGGAAATGGAAACAGAACTGGCTTACGTTATTGCCTCGTATCATTGCCTATACAATCAATGGTGCGGCCAACAGACAACTCCGTTCAACGCTCGCCGGAATATTTGATGCCATTAGGCATGATAAAAACTTGCCCAAACAAAAAATGACCGCGGGGATGCGCGACTACTTGCTGAAAAATGAAGAGCAGCATCGCGGTTCTCTTTATCGAAGATTTAGAACCGAAGTCTTGAAACCCCTTCAGGGTAGTGCCTAGTCACATTTAGAACCTTCCGAAAGCGGATGATGATCCCTCACAAGTTCTTCCAACCTCTCCGCCAAAACATGCGTATATATCTGAGTCGTTGAGATGTCAGCATGGCCGAGCAGTTTCTGCACACTTCGAATGTCCGCACCTCTGGCAAGGAGGTGAGAGGCAAACGAATGCCTCAAAACGTGAGGCGACAAACGAACCGGATCGATATTTGCTCTCACCGCAAGCTGCTTTATCAACAAGGCAAAACCCTGCCTTGTCATGGCTGAGCGTCCATCCCGGCCAGGGAACAAGTACCGCACTTGCTCCTTAAAACTCTGTCGAAGCCGAAGTGCCGCCGCCTTCGCCGCACTGGAAAGGGGCACAACCCGCTCTCGCCCCCCTTTTCCCTTGACGATAAGATGCGACGCGTCCGTTGAAAGTGACGTCAACGGCAATGCGAGAAGCTCGGAAACCCGTAAGCCCGTCGAATATAGTATCTCCAGCCCGGCACTGGCTCTTAGACCCGCCGGTCCCGGCCAAACCGCCGCGGCCCGAAACAATCCCTCGAGCTCCCCTTCGCTGAGATATCGAGGCAGCGATCTTGCAAGCTTTGGCATGCTGATATCCGCCACAGGATTGGTGGATAGTGCCCCCTCACGCACAAGGAATAGAAAAAACTGGCGCAAGGTGGAAAGCCGTCGCGCCTGGGTTCGCGCCGACGCGCCACTCTTCGCCAGCAAAGCAACATAATCGCTGAGCGCCGCCGCCGGCAGTTCGCTCAAAGCGCCCCCGCGCGCGGTCATATAGCGTTTGAAGTCCTGTAAATCAGCGCTATAAGCCGTGACCGTGTTCTGAGCAGCGCCTCTCTGGGCGGCCAGCATTTCCAGAAATGCGTCGGTCTGAGCATCTATTATCATTCAACCAATGTGATAACGCTAACGTGCGATGCGACTCAACACCCAAAAGGCTGTTCAGCAGGGCCAGAGCATAGTTCTAGTTGGACTTATGGGGGCTGGTAAAACAGCCATAGGCAAACGCCTGGCCGCCAGGATCGGACTGCCATTTTATGATGGTGATCACGAGATCGAACAGGCAGCCGGAATAACGATTTCGGAAATTTTTCAAAGGCACGGCGAAGCCCATTTTCGCGCTGGCGAAAAACGCGTGATCCAGCGGCTTTTGAGCCAAGGTCCAATTGTGTTGGCGCCGGGAGGGGGCGCTTTTCTGGACCCCGAAACGCGCGCGCTTATCAAAGAACGAGCCGTCTCAATCTGGCTGAATTGTCCGCTCTCGGTCCTGGAAAGCCGCGTCAAAGGAAGGAATCACCGCCCCCTGCTAAACAACGGAGACCCTTCTGAAATTTTGCGGCGGCTTTCGGCGGAACGCAACCCGATATATGCAACAGCGGACATCATAATTCATGGCTCGGAGGACCCGCCAGAGGTGACAACGGAAACCGTACTGCAAGCGCTCGCAACCCATATTCCCCCGCGGCTTGCGCGAGTTTGCCTGTCGCAGGCGAGTTACGACGTTCTGATTGGAACCGGCTTACTGTCCCGCGCGGGCGCGCTCATGAAGTCACACATGCCCAAGCCTCGCTGCGTCGTCGTCACCGACGATACCGTAGATTCCCTACATGGGCAGGCGTTTCGACACAGCTTGGAGGACGCCGGCATCAACCACGATGTCATCGCGGTGCGACCAGGCGAAGCCTCAAAGTCCTTCGGCGTTTGGAGCTCCTTGGTCGATAAATTTCTGGCCAAAAAAGTGGACCGGCTGACGACCATCGTGGCGCTCGGCGGCGGCGTGATCGGAGACCTCGCCGGTTTCGCCGCCGCGGCAACGCTCAGAGGCCTACCTTTCATACAAATCCCGACGACACTGCTATCACAGGTTGATTCAAGCGTTGGCGGGAAGACCGGAATAAATTCACAATACGGAAAAAACCTGATCGGCGCGTTTCATCAACCGCGCCTTGTTTTAGCCGATACCGGCGTCTTAACCTCGCTACCCATACGCGAGCGGCGCGCCGGTTACGCCGAAATTCTGAAGGCCGGGCTGATCGCCGACGTGGCACTTTTCGAATGGTGCGAGGTAAACGCCGAAAATCTTCTGGAAGGTGATTTATTTTGTCTTACTGAAGCTGTGGAGAAGGCCGTTTCATTCAAAGCACGTATTGTCGAAGACGATGAGCGAGAAGAGAGATCCTCGAACGGCAGGGCATTGCTCAATTTTGGCCACACATTTGCCCATGCCCTGGAAGCCGAAGCTGGGTATGGCGGTGACTTGTTACATGGGGAGGCCGTCGCGATCGGCCTCGTCCTCGCGACCCAGCTTTCGGCGAATTTGGGATATTGCCCGGAAGAAGACGCCGGCCGTGTTTCCGGCCACCTGTCCCAGATCGGGCTTCCGACCCGGATAAACGCCATTTCGGCCGAAAATCTGCTATCTCACATGAAACAAGATAAGAAGATTCGAGATGGCAAACTAAGCTTCGTTCTGACCCGAGGGTTTGGAAAAGCCTTCACCTGCCCAGATGTGACCGAGGAAGAGGTAAGGGCTGTCTTATTTTCTGCCGGGGCCGTCTGAGCGAGCGCCCTATTGTTCTGCGTCCGGTGAAATGATCACGCAACCTGTCGGCCCGCCAATCAGGCGATGGCAAGCGTCCACGGCATCGTCATGTGGCAAATCCACGAACCGAGCCCGATATTTTATATTGTATGATGAATGAACCGAGACGACCACCGGCTGACCGTGCATCAGCGACCGCACGGCCGAAAGTTCCGCGATCCCCAATGCGGCCTTGGCTTTATCCCGTGTGCTGTAGACCCCGACCTGAATGCTCCAGCGAGTGCCCGCGTTTTCGTAGGAAAGCAAATGAGGCGTCGGCGTATCAGCCATTGCGGGCGAGATAAGGGAGAAACCGGGATGACGCTCGGGCGGAGACGCTGGTTCTGAGCGCACGGGTTCGGCAGCATATATCGAAGACTCAGACGGTGCAGCCGGGACAATCGCCGCTACCTGCACTGGCGCTATTGGGTTAACGGGCATATCAGGCGCCGGCAGCCGTCCCGGTAATACACCTAGTGGCAGCAAGCCAGGAGCCTCACTTGCGGGCAGCGTATTCAGCGCCAGTTGATCGGCGTCGGAACGATGGGACGGGTAATAACCCTGAATTTGCGGGGCGATCATCGCAACATAGTTGGTGGTCTCATGCGGTAATGGGTTGTGATAGTCCATATAGGAGTCCAATCGGCCAGGGCCGGCATTATAGGCCGCAAGAAAGCCGGGCGACCCATACACAGCGTACATTTCGTGGATATAGGCCGTTCCGGCCATAATATTGTTATATGGGTTGAACGGGTCAGCCCCCAGACCATACCGCGCCGCCATTTCTTGATAAGTCTCCGGCTCCAACTGCATCAAGCCCATGGCGCCCGCGGGTGACACGGTGAGCTGGCCATTAAGGTATTCGTGGCCTCCTGACTCGGCCCTCATGACCTGGCGAATCCACACTTGGGGAACGTCGAAACGGTCCGACGCGATACGAATATATGGACCCCATGGATCGCTCGGAGACCCCGGCGGCTGGTAATTTCCAGCAGCGTGAGAGATATAGTATTCCGTGGAATAACCCGCGGATGCCTGATTACTTCCGGATGAGCACGCAGAAAGGACGGCCAAACCTACGAGTCCAGCCGAAATTCTGATGGTTTTCCTAAGCGCCCCGTTCAACCCTGCACCCTCAGCATCCAGATCACGCCGCCTAGCGTTCAAGTCCAAGCCTCCAGAAAACCGTATCATCATGTTGTGAGCCAAACTTAAAGGTGGACGTCAGAAAGTGACTACAAGTCATTATGCTAAAACAAAAAATTCTGCAATTAAAAAGTGCCCTTTGATGGATGACGCCGCCAGAGGCAACGCAGCCGGCTCTAAGGCAACGCGTTCCTATGTTAAGTATATGTTATACTTCAAAATGTTCTCGATGGAGAGGCGTAAGATGGCTAAGCAAACGCAATCAGCACAGCTGCGAATTTGCATCTTGCTTGGCGCTGCTTTGCTGGCGTCATGCACGGCTCCGGTCCCGCAAGCCGTTCAAACGCAGCAATCAGCCTCGGAGAACGCTGCCCAGTTGGACGTTGGCAGGGTCATCTCGATCCGGCCTGTCACGTTTACGGCCAACCAGTCTGCCGAAATTTCGGGCGTAAATGCAGTTCTAACGGCGCTGGGTCAGGGAGCGGTTGTACCGCCGGTGACCGGAGAGGAAATCGTTATCCAAAAAGATGACGGGAACCCAGCCGCACTTTCACAGCAAAGCCAACCCACAAGTCTTGCGATCGGACAGCGCGTTGTTGTCGTCCAAGGGGCGCCCGTGGCCATCATTGGCCGGAATTGATCCCAATTACCGGAGAACAATTGCCGTTGACAATTTCGCGCCACGCTTATTGAAAGGTATTGATGTATATTCCTCCCGCATTCGCCGAGGACCGGCCCAACGAGCTTCGCGATATCATAAGGGCGGCATCCCTTCCCTTAATCGTCTCGCCGGCCCGATCCAAAACAGGTGGCATGAACTTGATAGCCACTCATCTGCCCCTAATGCTAGATGGCGAACAACTTATCGGGCATTTTGCCCGGGCAAACGACCATTGGAAGGTTTCGGACCTTGAAACCGAATCCCTTGCGATCTTCGCCGCACGTGACGGCTACGTGAGTCCTTCCTGGTATGCCAGCAAAGCCGAGACGGGCCGTGTGGTACCCACTTGGAATTATGAGGCAGTGCATGCTTATGGACGGCTGGAAATCATCCAGGAACCGGCCTTACTCCTTCCAATCGTGACACGGCTCACGCGGCGCCATGAAGATGATCGCGCGCACCCGTGGCAGGTCTCGGACGCGCCATCGGATTATATTGCATCCCAGCTAAAAGGTATTGTCGGTGTGGTTCTTCACATCAGCCGCCTCGAAGGCAAGCGAAAACTCAGTCAGAACAAATCCAATGAGGACCAGCTCGGCGTCATCGCCGGCCTATCCATCGAAAACCCCGATTTGGCCAAGGCTATTCTGAAGGCGAGGGAAGCAGAGACTTGAATTGGTTTAGTTCGCCGTTCTTGTCTTCGGCATTGAGTGGGCGATGTGCTGGGCCAGATGAGAGGCATCACGTGCCACTGAAGCGAACCGGCCAGACCCCCATGTGTGCAGCCACGGCAATCCAAGAAAATAGAGTCCGGGGATTGCGGTAACGCCACGCAGATGACTTGGGGCTCCGCGGCCAGTGAACACTGGAAGATGGACCCAAGAAAAATCTGGCGTGTAGCCGACGCACCAGATGATTGCGCTTATCCCTTCGGCAGCGAGATCGATTGGCGTGTCTGATTCCGGCGGCTGCCAGACCGGCACATAGCGCGCTTCCAATGGAGCGGTGATGTTCCGTTCCGCAATGAAGGCGTCGATACCATCTTTGATACTCTCGCTGACCCGATCGGCTTCGTCGAGGTTACGCTTCAGGTCGGCTGAGAAACCAATCGTTTCACCATCAACGGCACTCATATGGCCGTGCAGGGACATCCCCTCAGTAGCGAATTTTCGCAAATCGATGTCACGCCCGCCGTCTCGGCCAGTCACATAGTGGTTGGCCTTCCCGCGGACGCCCTCATTCATCGGGTGCTGGGTCACCGGCAGGTCATAATGCCCCATATCATGCAGCCAATCCACAACGTCCCGCCCCCGGTAGAAACGCGAAACTCGCGGCGCGCTGCCGACACAAAGATGCACCTTTCTGCCCGCAAGATGAAGATCTTCCGCAATCTGGCAACCGGACTGCCCGGTTCCGACGACAAGCACTGCACCTTCCGGCATTTGACCGGGATTCCGGTATTGGTTGGCGTGCAATTGAAGTAGCCGGCGCGGGAGACGTTCAGCCATGCGCGGCGTGACCGGCGTATGATAACCGCCTGTCGCGATGCACACATGGCCAGCCGTAAAGGCGCCAGCGGTGGTCTCCAACGCGAAACCATTTCCCTCTTTATAAAGCTGCGTGACTTCCACACCTTCAAGGATAGGCGGGTTGAAAGCCATTCTGAAATCTTCAACGAACCTTACGATTTCATCTTTCACCATAAAACCGTTCGGTTCGTTGCCAGGATAATGATAGCCCGGAAGTTGGCACTGCCAGTTGGGAGTCACCAGGCAGAACGAATCCCATCTCTGGTTTTTCCAGGCATGGAAAGCAACATCACGCTCAAGCACGATATGGTCGATGCCGTCGCGGGTCATAAACCAGGAAAGTGAGAGCCCCGCCTGACCACCACCAATGATAATGACATGGTGGTGAATTGGCTCGGACCGTTTTAATGCTGCACTATTCACGGCGAAAACTCCAAAATGGCAATGCGGGCGTCTTTGTGTGAGAGAAAGGGGGCTGCCCGGCGCTCAATTTCCGCGAGTGAGCCGCGCGCACGCGAGCAGGCGAAGCCGTATTTTGCCTCGACACGATCCGAAGCCATGTTTAGCGCTGTGCGAATGCGTTCAAGAAATGCCGGCACCTGCAACTCTTCACCCAATTCAAGGTAGTCTTTGATGACAAGAGATGGAGAATAGTGAGTTGTTTCCGCCGAATCGGGCCAGCGAAGGCGGAAATACATTTCAGGCATTCACGGATTCCTTGTTCAGTACTGCCTTGTATAGAGCCAATTGGATGGCGGCGGATTTATCCCAGCCCATGCAAGCCGCAACGAACCTGCGGCCATGCAGCGCCGTTGCCCTTCCCTCGGCCGAAATGGCCCGAACCATTGCGGTCCCGATCGAGATAGGATCATGCGGATCGGTAAAGCAGCAGTCAAAATCGTCGAGATATTCAGTGAATGGGGCAAGGCGCGACACAATAACAGGCGTTTCCGTCGCCAATGCCTCAAGAACGACCAACCCAAACCCTTCCTTGACCGACGGAAATACGAGCGCATCAGCGATGCGGAACAAAGACGGCATATCGGCATCCGCGATCGGTCCCGTTAGCAAAACCCGATCCTTAATGTGACATGCGGCGAGAGCCGACTGAAACAGAGCGTGATAACTGCCATGGTCCAGCAGCGACGCGCCCCCCGCAATAATAAGTTGCGCGTCCGGATACACAGCTAAAACATTTTTGAACGCATGCAATATATTAATCGTATTTTTGCGTGATTCGACACCGCCGACCGCCAAATACACGGGTCCATTGCCGAGACGCAATGCGGTGCGGATCGAAGCGTCTTTGTGCGCTGGACATGGCGAAAAGCGGTTCAGCGACACCCCGTTCGGTACAATGTCTGCCGCTATTTCATACTCCAGCCGTAGAAACGTTTGCCATATTCGACTTACAGAAAAGCACTTTTCAGCCCCGCGAATTCCGCGCGATTGCCACGACCGAAGTTGCGGATCAGCAAACTGATCGACATGGTGTACAGTACGAATAAAGCCCCGAATATCTCCCTTGTCGGCACAATCCGCGAGCGCATTGGCATTAATGGAATCCTGCGCATGGTAGATGTCGTAGCGGTAATTGTCGCTTCGGACATGGTCTGCGATCTCTCGAATTCGCTGGGCCACCATATCTCGTACACACCCAGGCGCAGGCGCCGCCTTGATAGACACTTGCCGGGCCGCCGTGTTGCGGAAAAAGCCTTTACTGGATGGATCAGGCGCATGAATCGTCACATCGTGGCCCGCCTCAGCCAACGCATTGGCCAGTTCAAGCGTATGAACCACGCCACCGCGTGGATTCGTCGAATGGGTATAGAGCGCAATCCGCAGCGGTTTCATGCCGCGCATCCTACCAGGGCATTATCTTCAAATCGCCAGAGGACGCTCTCACTATCACCATCCCGAAGCTTTACAATCCGCGTCGCATCGGTGCGGCCGATCTCGGCAGCCGCGATTCCGCGCCGGATGAACTTCGCAACCACCGCATCAACGTTTTCTGATTTTACCGAAAGCAAATAACCAAAACTTGGAAACGCCAGCAACCAACGTTCCAGCGAAACAGCAGGCGGACGGGGAATGGCATTAACATCCAACCAGGCCCCAAGCCGGGAGGCTTCCAGCAGCATCAATGCCGTGCCTACAACCCCGGCCATTGAAATATCTTTCCCAGCACGAGCGAGCTGTTCCTCGGCGATTGCTGGAAGAATTTCCAAATCGGCGCGAAGCACCGCCGGCAGAGCGCCGCTAGAGGCATCCCAATATGGCGCCGGCTCCCGCATCCTGCCCCGCAAATCGATGGCGGCGATGATGCTGTCTCCAGGTTGCGCATCAAAGCTAGTAAGCAGTTTTTTGGCCCGGCCGAGTACGGCAACCGACAGAAGATTTGTGCCAGCCCGGGTATTCGTATGCCCACCCACGACCGGAACGCCATATCGAGAAGATGCCTCGGCGAGGCCGGCAAGCATAGGTGCCGCCTGCGCGTCACCAGCCGACCAGAGCGCATCCACAACCGCAATCGGCCGGCCCCCCATGGCCGCGACATCCGAGAGATTGACCATCACCCCGCAATAACCCGCAAAATGCGGATCTGCGGTGACAAATTCGGGCACGAATCCTTCAATCGCCAAAAGTAGAAAGCCATCTCCATCAGGGATCGCGGCACAATCATCGCCCACCGCGATTGGGTTGGATGCACCGATGCCTAGCCGCGCGAGAATCGGTGCGATGTCCGACTTGTGAACAAGCCCCTTTGCATCACGTAGCATTTCAGCGATCGCCTCAAGCGTCACGGCGCTCACCTAGAGCGGGGAGCAAACTTATTGCGGTCCGATCAATCGCCTCGTATTCGCCAAGGTCCGCACGCATCAGAAAATGCGGTCGATCGTGGATGATTTTATGATCCAGCACGTTCCAGTGTAGCCCCTCGAACAGGCTTCTGTTCTGTGCCTGCACATGCGCCATAAACAACTCACTGCCCTGAAACTTTGCTGTTCCTACCGCAAGCTTTATCAACGCCGCACCAAGGCCGCCGATCCGGCGGTACGGTTTCGCAACCGCAAGTCGCGACCCCCACCATAGTTTCGGCTCCGGTTCGTGGATGCGCACAGTCCCTACGACCTCGTCGACATGGCCAAACAGGCACGAGGACGCCGCAAGCAGAATCGCTTGGCCGTCAATTTCATCGCGATCATCCAGATCGAAAATCTTTTGCTCGCGGCAAAAGACCTGCCGCCGAAGCGCGAAGCACGCCGCCTTTTGGAACGGTGCGCGCGCTTCTTCGATACGGTATTCACCTGGAACGAAAAAGGCCGGAAGCGGCAAAGCCTCGTTAAGCAGCGGCATAGAGTTCAGCCCTCGTAGCTGGCGAGTGCTGAGCATGCGCCGCATTTGCCACAGCCCGCCTTGATGTCGGCCGATCGCAGTCCTGCGCGGGACACCATCCGGCCGATTTTCGGAAGGATTTCACGCATGAATTCCGGCGGCGGTGCCGGATGATTTGCCAGAGATGTGCCGGAAACCGGTACGAACGGTACGACGAACGGGTAAACACCGATCATCACCAACCGCTCACAAGCGTGCAAAACCGCCTCCACGGTGTCACCTAGGCCTGCCAAAATATAGGTGCTCACCTGGCCCCAGCCAAAAACATGCACGGCCGAGTCAAATGCATCAAAATAGCGTTCAGTTGAGACGGTGGCCTTTCCCGGCATGATGCGAGCGCGCACTTCCGGTGTCACCGCCTCAAGATGCATTCCCAAAGTATCGATGCCGGCATCTCGTAATTTCTCAAACCACCCATGGTCACGCGGCGGCTCGCATTGCCCCTGAATGGGAATATCTGCGGCGGCACGAATTCCTTTCGCACTATCGCACAAAACCGCAGCACCTCGATCTATCACGTTCGGCGTTCCGGTGGTCAGCACCACATGCTTGACACCATCCAGCAGCATCGCAGCCCGAGCCACCTCACCAAGCTGTTCAGGCGTCTTATGTGCGATCGTGCGGTTTTCAGCTAAGGACTGTCCGATCGCGCAGAACTGGCAGGATGTGGCGCGGTCGGCATAGCGGATGCAATTCTGCAAGACGGTCGTCGCGAGTACGTCATTGCTATGCAACTGCGCGATTTTCCAATACGGAATACCATCGAATGTCTGCAACGCGTAGAAACGCGCCTGCCGCGGATAATTGATCCTGGCCACCGGTATCCCGTCGCGCAGCAGCATGGCGCTACCGTCAAGCCCTGGACCGGTCGCTTCAAACGGTGACGTTTGCGCGGCCCCTGTATATACCGGCACCATTACGGTTCGGCCCGCAACCATGACCGCCTTATGATCGGTCGGGCCAGCGCCACCCTTGCGGGCGCTCAGACCAACCCGGTAGTCAGTCAGCCGCATCCCGAATGACTGTAGATCCAGGATCAGATGGTCCGGCTCCTGCATTAAAATCGTGGGCGATATTTGATCCATCCGTCGATCCTTCCGAATCACCAAAGCCAAATTTCGAATCATGCATGGGAACGCCGGCATGCCTGTTGATCGCGAGCGACAAAAGTTCCGGCCGCGCGTAATGGCCGACACTATCCATCATCCGCTTGCGCTTGATGATCAGCGACATATCCAAATCCGCCATTAAAATCCCCTCGCCATCCCGCAGGGGTTCAACAAGATTGGTACCTTCCGGCGAGATGATCGCCGTATGGCAACCGCCGGAAATCGAGCGCTGCAATCCGGCATCCGGCGTCACGCTCTTGATCTGCGTTTCCGTCAGCCAGCCCGTCGCATTAACAACAAAACAACCAGATTCCGCCGCATGGTGCCGCATGGCCGCATCAATCTGGTCGGCGAACACCTTGCCCACCATCGAGCCGGGAAAATGGCTGCAATGAATCTCCTCATGCTGCGCCATCAACGAATAACGCGCCAGCGGGTTAAAGTGTTCCCAACATGCCAACGCACCGATTCGGCCAATCGACGTATCAGCCACCACAAGGCCAGATCCGTCGCCCATGCCCCAAACCATGCGTTCATGGAAGCTCGGGGTAAGCTTACGCCGCTTCAGCAGTAGCCTTCCATCGTCGCCAAACAGCAGCTGCGCGTTATACAGTGAGCCCTGGTCACGTTCGGTAACGCCGAGAAGAACAAATGCTCCGGCGGACTTGGCTGCATTGGCCACAGCCTCCGTCACCGGTCCCGGCACGACGACCGCATGTTCATACAGCGCCATATGACGCGCGCCGATCGACACTGGCGGCTGCACGAATGTAAAATACGGATAATAAGGGACAAACGTTTCCGGGAACACGATGAGGCGCGCTCCATGTGATGCGGCCTCATTGATCGCCTGAAGCACAACTTCAACAGTCCCCCAGCCATCGTCCAAAACAGGCGCGCGCTGGACGGCCGCTGCTTTCACAATCTGCCCAGCGCGCACCATGGTTAGAGCGTCCAGGTATCGAGGATGAAGGCGTTGTCCTTCCGGTGCAGAAGGATAATATCCAGAACATCGAGCGGGCTGACCGGTATGATGCCCGGGATCAGTGCCCCCTCTCCATGCCCGTAGAGCGCCTGAAGCGCGAAACGGCATGCATAAACGCTGCCACCCTCTTCCATGAATTTTTTGATCTGGTTGTTGAAATTTTGGTGGCCGGGGAAGGCTTCATCGCCAAGCCGGGGGAAGCCGCGCTGAACGCCCAATGTTACGCCCGGCCCGTACAATAATACTGACGTTTTGAAACCCTTGCGCTGCAAGCGAAGCGCCTGCAGCAGATTGACAAGACCAATCGAACCCTCAAACGCCACGGTGTGAAATGTTACCAAGGCTTTTTCGCCAGGCTCAGCCTTCACATCTTCAAATACCTTCTGCTCGTAGTCGACGAGGTAGTCACCGGGCGCATTGGCGGGTTTTTCTACTTTCGGCATCACTTTCTCCTGTTTTCTCAGCCCACAAAGGACAGAGCAAACAATGTGCCAAGTCAGGCCCGCTCAAAACAGACAATTTTTGTATTTCAATAAATACAATTATTGATTGTTTTGACATACAATTCGTACTGTATCATTGCCGCGCACCAGAATAAGCATAAAAAACAGCCAAAAAATGCCTGCCTGCTAGAATTTTTAGATCAAAAATTGGGCAATTGGGGGAAGTTGATCTTTCTGTAGCACATAATAGCGACCT
>Ga0116228_10003638_pt1 | contig 13587 bp, 4 predicted proteins | sample S1TSphfallax_2_FD_89694 | JGI IMG/M metagenome (GOLD analysis project Ga0116228, IMG submission 89694) | Host-associated microbial communities from peat moss isolated from Minnesota, USA - S1T2_Fc - Sphagnum fallax MG | ecosystem: Host-associated > Plants > Peat moss > Unclassified | place: USA... | reverse complement strand
TGTCATAATCACTATTCTACTAGGTTCAACATGACCAAAACATTTTAATTCCAAAATATTTCATGTTTCACTCCCTGAAAGCAAATAACGCCACACAATTTTTAAAAAAAAATGAATGTAATGGACTAATTGCCCTCTTCATAAGGGTCCTAATCCGTTTTAGAAACTATGTACAACAAAGTTTCAAATGACACCTAATTTTGCAATGGAAAGCTTGTTGTGTCTTCACACGTTTGTCAAATGCACCATGGCGTTCTTGTTTGGCTGGTTGGCTAGGTGACCTAATGAAATATGTATTTTATGTTGCATTAGTTTTTATTTGTTTTGTAAGGACCCTTTAATGCCAAATGTTATTACTTTCAATTACTTTCCCCTATTACATGGGTCCCATAATCCACCTATGTCATAGACCAAATACAAAAGGGAAAAAAAAACCCCCCTAATTTAGCCCTTTAATGGATCAGTTACCTTGGATATAATGGCTTTCAACGGAAAACACAATCCTCTTTTGTGACCTTTTTTTTTTGGGTTGGATGTCTATTTCTGATCAAGTAAACACACAAGCTTTGCACAAAATATGAAACAAAAGATTTCTAGCAATAATCGACATTGACCTCCAAACCCAAAACACTTTGTGAAAAGCAAATTTTTTTTCAAGAGATAGAGTTTGAGCTTGAATCTGAAGTGCAACAATCATTGATGACTTGGTTTCTAACTCGTTTCTAAACCCTAAATTTTATTTTTCTTCAAAGCATATACATCATACTTTTAGAATGCAAAGTTTATTTTAAACAAAGCTAATAAGCTATGAACTATGGTGATAAACTAAAGTTTTTTTAAAAATAATATTCAATGAAAGTTATTCGTAAAGTCAAGCAATTAGGGGCGAGAATGGCCAATTTTGGCATAATAGTGCATCAAACACATAACTGGGAATGAAAATTTTACATAAACAAAATAATTGGGACCCAAATTAGTTTTCCACCAATTTTGGTGGCAAACTAAATTTCACTGGATCTTTCATTTTTCTTGAACGCATCCACTATTGTTATATGTATTTTCACTACTTCTACATGTACAACTATTATAATTATTTTCAAACCTTGTGCATTAAATGTTGAATTCCAACATTTCATACTAAAATTTAATAAAATTTCATTATTTTGTGCATACCACTGAAACCATTGAAAAAGGGGATAAGGGGTGAAAGTAGGCCTAAAAAAAAAGGTGAAGACATGGTGACTTTACAAACAACTTTAATTTGTCCTCAATTTAGTTCTTTAGTTATTGGTTCACCCTTAATTTTTAGGTATTTTCAAAGTCACCTTAATCAAGGATGAAAATTTCAAACTAGGGATCAAGGTATTTTTGTCAATTTTCTCCAAGTTAGGTGGATGGCTACAATGTGTTATTGTGATGTGCCTAGGTGGCATATTTGTTTTTAAGTTGGTGATTCCAATTAGCTACAAAAGTTTGATTTAGCTCTAAAAGTGGCTGAGTAAAATTTTCTTTGTTCATAACTTAATGGTGAAAACCCAATGACAGTTGTAAGTTGATAAAGCTACCAATTTTTTTTGGTGTAAGTACAAGTGGCTAATAGATGTGAGGCAAGGTAAAACAAGTGGCAACAAATGCTTCACCACAATAGTTTTTGTGGCTATTGAAAAGTAAATGATATTTTCATCGTCAAATGGTAGACTCCCACACAATAGAACATATAAAATAACACCACAATTCCACACATATACTCCACAAATCCAAAAGAACTGAGCAAATCTATATTTAAACCTTACACACTCAAAATCCATTGACAACACATCTACATTTATATGGAGCACACTAAATCCCAATAGTTTATATTTCTAAGTAAATAATGTATTGAAACCACCCATATGTGTGCATACAACAATTTTTTTAATCTAATAACTCTAACTAGGTTGGAGTAGTTTTTTATTACAATTTTTTTTCTTTTTCCCAACAAATTTTATCTGGCATCTTTGTTGTTGTTGTTTGTCTTCAAGTGCTCCTCATTACTACCTTACTAACATTTTAACTAGTAATATACCTAGCATGCAATATTGTGAATTAAAAAATCATGATAAAAAAGATTAGGGACGTCCCAAATCATAACTTGGTAAAATATAGGTCTACAACATTTGTTCAATTTTGCAATCAACAAGTTTGGTTAAGGCCTTATCTCTTGTGAGGATAGTTCTATAAAACTGTTGTGTTAGGCTACAAGCAAAGTTTCTTCTTCACTATCATTATGTGTTTACAACTACCACTTCATTGTTTTGAAAGAAAAGGAGAAGATAAAAGAAGCCAAAACTTACCAAATGTAATGATGGGTTTTGAAGAAAGAGGAGAAGAAGAAGAAAATTCAATTCCTATGATCCTACACATGTACATGATTAGTTAAACAACTACACTACAAGTAGTCACAGTTTTGTTGCCCAACAAACATTTTGACATGTTCGCATAAGTAGTAGCATGTACAAAAGAAGCACATGTGAATGTAAATCATAAAATGTAAATCCCATCAATTTGGTTTTCACGATTTTATACCATTTGAAGAAATAAAAAGATAAAATGGGATTAGTAAAACTATTAGAATGGTATCACTTCTAAATTTTTATTGGAAGTGACACTTATCACTAATCATAATTGGGTTTAAGTGGATACCTAAGCCCTTTGTGAACTAAGAAATCATTAAGATCCCATGTGTTAGATCAATGACCATAACAATTGGGTTGATTGTTATGGATGAAATCTAATAAATATACATGTAAATTTGAAAACATTATCACATGCAATGTACCAATGGCCCATAACCACTAGGCTATGAGTCAAATGCTTTTATGAAATAAAAAAATGTTAGATTCCTTAACAAACATTGGTTGTTTAATGAAATATTTCATATTGTTGACTTGTGGTTAGTACATCCCTAATGTTTGCTAAGAGGTTATTGATAGGAAATGCCCCAAAATCAATACATGCACATTGTTTTGTTTTCCACAACAAGCTTTGAAATTTTTCATAACCCCACTTTGAGGCAAGTGTGAGGATGAAACTCGCATTCCCAAAAGTGGGAACTTGGAGTCCTATGGGACTCCCAAAACTTCAAAGCTCCATTACAGGGGTCAAAACACCTCGCCTTGAGGTGTTATTTATACCGTTGGAAAGGTCTTGAAGATTAGGTGTGAAAAATGGCCTCGCATGAGCCATTCAAACATCTACAAAACAAGTTATGGTCAAAAGAAGGGCCGGGAGTCAAACTGGCAATTTGACTCCCGACCACTAAAAGTCAAGAATTGACCTGACCCCGGTGTGTGCAGGTGGAGTGCGACACACCATTGAAAAGTTCTTGAAGAAAGCTACAAGTTTTCTCTAGACCTTATCCCAATCGGAGGTTTGAACTAGGAGTTATGAGCTTTCAAAGTCTTGGGAGTCCAAATCGGGACAATTTCGGGACTTCTCCTTGGGAGTCTCAGGACAAAAAACCATTCAGATGTAGGTGCCGTGGGCAAACGTAGAGAATACTATATGGGGGAAGGTGGTGGCTTCCCCCGAGTTCGGGCTATGGTGAGTCAAGTGAGTCAGTGTTGCCCATGGCTCGTCCCAACACTAAGAGTAATTCCAAATGCAAACTAACCAACTTAATGGTTGGTTTTGATGTAGGACCAAGTAACTAATTAATTTGTCCCTCTTCCTAGTCTAATCCCGGAGCATTCAGCATGCCCCTCTCACCCCCCCTTTAATGCTCGAAGCTGGGAGCGGCACCAAGTTCCAACTACTTCCGTTCTTTAACATAGTTGGACCCTTTTTGGGTTTAACAAGGAATTTGGGGGCGCATCAAAATTGCTCCTTCTCTTTTTACAATTTGTTTAATTCCCCTTTAACCCTTGAAAGTTTTTGGTCAAACTGTTAAAACATTATTCCTTCCTTTTTCTCAAGGTTCAAATACTTTAAAAAACCATGGTTTGCCAAAGGGCTAAAAAAAAACAAGCAAATTTCAATGAGATCTAATGTTCAAAGCCCTCTAACTTGAGCAATCAAACCCACCATAAAAGGGACCAAAAAAAAAAAAACAAGTGTAACTTAAAATAACTTACTCAAGTTATTATTTGTTTGGGAAAATATTTTGGCACACCATCCTTGTTCTCACCATACCAATAAATAGTCTAAATTTCTACCATATACATCACTCCCCCACCATGGGCTTGGATAAGCTTAGCTGCTAAGTCATGCCATTCCTGACCTTGGTAAAAGTACCCATACTCATTACTACCATTCCAACCAACCTTTCATAAATTTTGGTAGAGACAATTGCCAATTTACTACTATTTGCCCTTAATAGCACAAAGTTACATGACATCTAATTAACTATATACTTAAAATAATGCATGAATTTTTTTTCCAGCTAAGGTTGGAACAAGGTTTATGCACATAATCATATGGAAAATTGCACATAAAAAAGTTGAAAGTATAGAGATGGAGTAAGCATATAATTCATTATTCAAATTATATTGAAAAAGTTTATGTATAGCTACATTGTATCCTTAAACACTTGCAACACACATCACACTCCCCTCTTCCCTTTCAACATTTGAAGCATCATTACAATTCCATGTAGTATGTTTTTACAAACAAATTAAAGGTCATAAAGATGAATTCCTTCACCTAATTTGTAGCAATAAAATAAACATGGTTTGAAACAATCTTAACTCTTGGCCTCTAATGTTTTTCTCTAAACATATTTATACACATACTTGCAAAAAAAAACTTGAGAAGGATTTGAACCCCAATCCCAAAGGGATCTTGCCCATTGTAACACAAGCTTTAATAACACCCACACCCATGTTAGAAAACATACAAAAAACAACCAGAATCAATATGTTTCGATTGATGCATGAATATAAGATCACTATGGTGCATAACTAAACAAAAGGTAGTGCATGCAAATGTAATGCAAAACAAAATGTAAAACCTTCATCAAAGACCTAATTTTGTTGAATATGAATTTCTCACCATTGTGATACATAACTTGAATAAAAACCAACAATCTAAGATGGTAGAACTAGCCCACCATAATGCAATCTGCTAGCAACTTGAAAAAAACCAAGCTTTAAATACAAAAAATGAGTTGAACATTTAGCCCATATTGCGTCTAATGTTCATTCTAATCGCATATTGTTGTGTAGAATGGAAAGGTCTAGATAGTGAGTAGAAATTTTAAGCATACATCTTGATCACAAGAATATCAAGGTGAGTTGTATGGTGATTATGAAGCTTGTTTTTCATGGCAAGTTGGAGAAAGTCGTTTCATCCTCCACACTCCCAATAATAATCACCATGCATAACTACACCAATTTAAACCACTATAAAAGCTAATGGCTCACAACTACATTTCATGCAAGCCTTTCCCAAATTTGCGTAATAGGGTTGCAATCATGAGGAGGGAGCATAGCAACTTGACAATTGTTTTACAATGTCAACTTTAGAAAATAAGATTGTTTATCAAGAAGGATAGGGTCCAATAATGGCCCCACAAACCCTCCATGCTTGCCTAGGGGCTTTTGATACTAATGTGTGCTTGAATTATGGCCACGTGGCTTGAAAATGTAATTTCAACCTCAAAGGCTACCCAATATTGAAAATAGATTATCCTAGTGGCATTCAATAGCTCTTGAGTTGGGAACTACCTTTCAAACCCATTGATAAAACTTGCAACAACTTTAGTGCATTATTTTTTCACATAATCAATAGTTCAAGCCCAATCTTCCTTGTTTGCCATGCTCTTAACCCCCATGATTGAATTTGTAACATGTAACATGTAAAGCTTACCTCCCACAAAGAAAACAATATAGTCAACTTGAAAAGTAGGCTTTTTCCACTAGGTTAAGTACACCACATCATTGATGTGCTCAATGAGTTCAACCAACAAAGAAAAGTGCTGAGGGTTGTAGTTTTTATCATTATCATAATACATAGTGAAGATGTATGCTTCTGCTAGCTTTAAGGCATAAATGAAATCACATATGAAGGTATTTCGCCCTTGTGTGAACTTATATAGCCTTTACATAGTTTCCAAATAGGGTAAGATGCAAGCCAACCCTAGCACGTTTCCACATCCCATAATAACTCATAGTTAGTTTTTGCATTCTCAAAGTGGCCATTATATTCAGCCATCTTCATCACTAAAAGTTAATATTTTGCAAAATCTCTCTTACATGGTGATAACATGATATCCACTATGTTTTGATGTTCTTCAAAAGCTTGTTCCCCTTGGATTCCAAATTTTCCATTTACTTGCAAAATTCTTGATGCAAGACTTTGGAGATTTGGAATTGGAGATTTTCCACCTTGGAAACTAACCTCAACAAACTAAACATTGCAACAACTAGATTTGTGTGGTGTGCCATGCAATGCACATCGTTAAGATATGGTGCATTTTTTACATAAGTTGAATAATTAAACCTATTTTTGCACCTTGAAAAACAATGATTACATTTGCTCCAAAATAGATGATCTATGCTAGGTCAGCCTCTTTCACACCTTTATATTCAGCAAGTGAAATAAAAATATTATTTGTTAATTGATCAAACATGGCTCCATCCATTTTCTACAAATTCAACAATATGGGAACATGTTTATAGTTGTTAATAACATACACATAGACAACTAGCTTTGGTTGTCAATATTGGTCACTTCATCACAACTCACCACAATAAACAATGATTTATCGACCTCAACTTTGATGGTGCACAACACAACTTGGTGCATAGCCTTGGCCATCGTCTAACCAATCAATTCATTCTAATGCTTTCAAGGGCAGTTCTCCACCTTCAAAAATTGGAAAAGTGATTTGAACTCTTCAAAATCTATCATCAAACAACCTTATTTGAACAGGTGCCACAATGTAACAAATTGCACAATTTTTTCTCCTTTTCTATCTAGCTTCCCACCATTTTGTAGTTGATCAATAACATTGAATTACCATGTAATTCCATAAACCTTTTCATTTTTCACATGAACATTAAAAGGAGACAAAATATTCCCCAACTGTAATTCTTGGTCTAGCAAGAAGACATTTCCTAAGGCTTGATTATTTGATCAATGACTCCAACTTAAGCACCTACATTTTTTCTTTCCCTCTATCTGAGAATAAATCTATCAAATTTACTAGGATTGATTCCAACTTTTCTAGGTTTTCTTCTTAAGTTCATTAAGTTCTACATGATTTCCAACAAATACAATAGCTTGGGATGTTGTTTCACCTACTGAAGGATGAAGGTCCATAAAGAAACCATGGTTGGCAGATCATGAAGTAGGTGGCAAAGGTAGTGCGACATTTTCGAAAATAATGTCAAAATAAGCATTGCCAACTTCAACCCCTACAAAAGGTTGGTTTGAGAAAAAATTTGAAACATAAAACTTGGGGGTAGTTGGAGTGGTGCCATAGCCACCAACAACAAGCAATGAAGCTCTTAGGACAAAATCAAATTCTTCCAACATTCCAATAAATGGACAACTTGAAATTTGATGTCTCAACAATTTGAAACACACTAAAATGCATATAAAAGTAGTCTAAATATAAGAACCTAAATTGAAAATTGATGTTAAAGCCCTTCACATTGTCCAAATCAAACCATGTTGAAGCCTATTGTGATGGTACAAGAACAAAACAATAATGTTTTTTCACATAATGTCCAAAACACAAAACTGAAGATGCATTATAACTTAGAACTCAATGTATTGGATGGGAGTTGGGACCCATTGATTCTCCAATTTGTGCTTCATTTGCATTCAAAATCAACCAAAGAATGAGCAATGAACATAATATGCACTTGAAAAAAATGAAGATGAAATCTTTAAATATTCCAACTTCCAAAATCCAAATTTGTTGTGTTGAGTCCCCTTGCATTTTAGGATCTTAAATTGCATAACTCATCCCACTAATGGTCCTCCTATCAAATTCCCTTATTCATTGAAAGTGGCAATGTAAATTTTGAATTATGCATAATAAAAAACGTGATAGAAGTTTTTGAGCTTCCACATTAAGCGGCAATGGTTTTTTCTATGCTTGCATAGTAGGAGGCAATGGCATTGTGTGTGCAAGAGGTGGACATGCAAAAGATCAAAGGTGGAAGGGGATGATGTAACAATCAACACCCAAGGTGTTTCATGGCTATTAGTGACAAATGAGAGCTACCCATCACGCATATGGCAATGAGGCCTTTTTATGCCATTGATGTATGGTGACATGTTCAACTTTTGCAACCCTAATTTCCTATAGGGTTGTTGCATGGGCATTAAAACATTCGCCACAATGCAAAAATTCGCCAATAAAAACCATGCTAGGGATGAATTAAAAATTAACTTTAACTTCAAGTTTTGGAATGAACCTTTAAATTATCCTAATTGAATTTATGGTGTATGGATTAATGTTGGCTAGTTTTTATTTTTCAACAAAACCTTTGGTTTTAATTTTAACTTTTAAATTTTTTTGAAATAACCTTTGATTTTGGTTCAAGTATTTTCTTGATTTTTTTTATAAAACCCCTAATCTAGTTCCGAACTTGGTTCTTCACATCTTAAGATCCTAGATTCCAAGTTCTTTAATAAAAACTCATAGGCAAATATAACTCCAAATTATACATGTTTTTATTTACCTACACATAATTTTTAAATTCAAAATTTCTCTTTTTTACTAACATTATACCACCAATAAATGTGACCACCTATATTAAGCACATGCTTAAACTTGTCAAAAACAATTTCCACATTTGAAACATGTTCCAAAAGTAAAAATTACATCCTTAATGTCTGTCCCACCCCACCCCCAAATTATTACTCAAAACCTTGAATTTTTTTCTCAAATTAACAACATGTTTAACCTTGGTAAGAAAAACCTTAAATTTTTTTTCATTGCATTTTTTTAATTTAAATTTTTGAATTTCAAACTTGAAACCTAGATCAATTAGGTTTTGGGACCAATTCCAATTCCAAGTTTGGTTCTAGTTGAAGCCAATTGTTGGTTGTAATTATGGTTTCAATTTTTTCTTAGTTCCTAGTTCCAATTCTAATCGTGAAAAAATTCAAAATTTTAAACTAATAGTTCAAATACCTAATAATTGATCTAGGAATTACAATCAAAACTAGAACTAGCCAACACTAATATGGACCCTAAGGGTCAAAAGAGGTTAGAACAAAATTGTAGATTCATAAAATTGGATCTTTTTCCATTTAATCACACTAGGTGCTTTCCCAACATACCTTAAAAAACCTCTCCTACATATGCACTTCATGAAAAAAACCTTAAAATCAATTTTGTTCTGGTTCTTGAAAACTTGTTCCAAAATGGACCCACAAGGTGAAAATATGTCAAAATAAACCCAAATCTCCATCAAATAGGGTTCATTTTCATCAAATCATAAAATGCCTTCCCAACAACCCCACAAGCCATCTCCCACATTTGCACATTTAGAAAAATCCTAAATTTAACTCTATCTTGGTTTTTGAAATTTTGTTCCCAAATGACCTTGAAAGGTGAAAATTTGACAAAACAAACCAAAATCGCCATCATATGGGTTTGTTTGCATTGAATCATACATAATGTTTTCCTACCATACCTTACAAAGCCTCTGACACATTTGTACCTCAAAAGAAAATCCTAAAATTGATTACATTTTGGTTCTTGAAATCAATTCCCAAATGGATTAGTAAGGTGAAAAATTGTCCAAATAGTCCCAAATCTTCATAAAATTGGGTATGTTGTCATTAAATCATACAAGGTGTTTTCCCAACTTACCTTACAAAGCTTTTCACACATCTACACCTAAAAAAAAACCCCTTAAAATTGATTTATTTAAACATGTTTGCCACATCCTTAATAAATCTCACAAAATGTCTCCCACTTCTACACCTAAAAAAAAACCCCCTAAAAATGCTTATATTTGGTCATATGACCTATTGCATAAAAAATGGTTAAAGCAAACCCTTACATGATTCAAAAAGGCCCAAATTTCATGTCATCATACCAAATACCTTCCTAGTATAACCAAAAAAGCCCATACACATCTACAAACAAAAAAATAGGACTCAAAATCCAAAAATCAAACTACATTATATATATATATATATATATATATATTGAACTTGATTTGTGTTGAGAGGAAAGGCTTGATTGCAACTTTGTCATGATCCTTCAACATTGAATTTCTCCTTGAAGTAAATCATTTGAGTAAGCATGTTCTATTTGGGATAGGCTTGAACTTTTTCTACTCATCTATTGCACCTCCCAATCATAGACCCACACCTCAACTCACATTTCCCAAGTGTCAAAACAACCCACACATTGCAAGCACCTTACAAGAAATGTTTGTTAAACCTAAACCCTACCTCTCTTTCTACAATGTTTATTTCTTTTCATGTGAACTTTTGTTTTTCATGTGATTTTCTACACCAAGTTTCTTTCTTTTTAAAAGCTTCAAGTTCTCTTTCCCAACTTTCAACTTCTCGAATTCTTTCTCAAAATGTTCATTTCTTTTCTTCTCTTTCTAAGTTTTACACTTCCCACTTTCACATGCATTTCAACATTCCTTGTCTCAAGTTCTTTTTTCCCATATCATTTTTTTTCTCAAGCTCTTCACAAATTCCTTTGAATTGTTCCAACTTTAGGCAAAGTTTTCATAGGGGCTAATTTTAGAAAATATAAGTTGAAATTAAGCAAACCACAAAAATCAATGAAAATATGAGTTTTGTGTCAAGTTATTTGCATTTGTAAACTAAAAGCACCCAATTTGGGATTTCATTTTTAAAATGTTCATTGAATAGGGGTTTCTAGTCCCAACTTTTAGTGTTAAGAGTTTTATTATGTTTAGATGGGTATGTTTTAGTCATCAGAAACTAGGGTAAGTTAACTTGGAACTGATTTTAATTTGAATGCAATTTCAAATGAATATTTGGATAATGATATAAACCCTTGGGAGGTGTATTTCAATTCAAGTTCAATGGATTTTATATCACACTTCTTTTATGTTGTTGTGTGCTTGTTTTGCAATTCAATTTACGCAAAGTTCATGTTTTTCTTGCAAAAGTGGTTGTACTTGGATTCCTATCTATTGTAGGTGAATAATATTTTGATCCCAAAAAGTTGGGTTTAGTTTGATAGTGCTAAAGTTAGATTCATTGTGTGGCATTGGTTTGTCTTTTGTACAAAATATATCATGTGGTGTGAAATTCATTCATTAGACTTTCAACTAGGTAGGACTTGCAACTAGGGGAGTTGTTTTAATTAAATTTTGTGATTTTTTGACATGTTTTTGCTTTAAAACTCCTTTGAGAGTTAAACTTAAATAGGGTTTTGTACCCTATAATTTGAATCATGGAAAAAAAACAACGAAGGCCCTATTCTTATCACAAAGGGCCCAATTATGAATAAATTGAATTCAATAGAGAAAAAATCAAGAGATAACTAAACAATAGGTTAGCTGGAATCATAAGGCAATTGAATTATCCTTTTACTAAAGTTAGTGGCTAACTAAACATAAACTTTTAAATGTTGTGAACAGTTAATTCATGTAGTAGATATCAATAGGAATAAATAGCTAAAAACACTTATAACTAACTACAAAACAATATACATGGGCAAAATTAGGAACCAAACTTTTATTTTTATTTTTTGTAATTTTGGGAATATTGTGAATGAAGTTTTATTATGATGATTACCTACCTACCCTATCTAGCCACCTACTTAATTCATATTCCTACCTCTTTATCCATGCATGTTAAGTATTTAGGTAAGTAGCTTGGAAGGTAGTTATGCACGTGGATTAAATCATAGGTAGGTAAATAATGGACCTACAATAGTTAATAGTTGCTAGTAGGTAATAACTACACCTAGAAAGTTTACATCATGTATCAACTATATAAAACAATGCATTGAAAACATTGAAATAACACAAAAAAAATTTATAAAAAAAGTGCCATTTTGGATGAACCAATAAAATGAACTTGACCTTAAAAGTTAAACCCAAAATAAAATAAGATTATCTATTTACCTACTTACCTACCTAGGCCTACTTATGTACCTACATATATTCCTAGCTAGGGTCATCTAGCTACCTAGATCTACGTATTTAAAAATTAATTTTCAAAATATTCATAAAATTGTGGCATTTGGAAAAAGTTTAGAGATTATCAAAATAGTTGCATTATAATTACAAATTATTGGCATGTAGGTCATATGTATATATAGTCTGGTCAAAAGAAGAAATCAAATATAATATTGATTGCAAAGTTCATCCAAAAGTTGGGAACATCAACAAATATGTCACATGTTTACAACTAATTTGTCACATGTAATTTGTTGTTTGTAACTAATTCAAAAGTAATCACAAATGTCACCTATGCTTAAAAATTAATTACAAATGCCAATCACAAATTTTCATTTTTCTTCTAATGTTTTAACACGATTGGACCACCTTGATCCCACTAATTGTGCATCTCATGGTTCCACCATTGCTCGGAAAGACAGCATGTAGCTTGTAGGTTGTTCTTTAGTTTTCCACACATCATTGGATATTCACATGTTAATTCTATCTTTCAACTCTAAACTACCTCTCGTGGTATTTGGTTTGCAATATTTCCATATTAGTCAATTGCTTGATTCAATTGTTGTTGCAATTTTTTGGTTACAATTTTGAACATTTTGAACCTTTTCACCAAATTTCACATATTTAAACCCTAAAAACAACCACCAATTAAGTTCTAATCCTTTCAAATCTCACACATTGGTTCTTATGAATCAAAACAACTATTTTGAATCTTGTACTATTCAAGTATAAAAACAACGAAAACACACACACACACACAAACTTAAATACAAATAGGACGTTTTCCAAAATTTTCATGGGTATGGTCACCAAATGGTAATTTATATTTCAAAGCTTTTTGTTCACCTAGATTTACTTCTGAATTAACATGTTTAGAGCTACAAATTTACACACAAATACTATTAATAAATCTTATTCCTACAAGCACATAATTTGTAATTCAATTTTATGACAGAGACATTACTACACATTATCCAAAATCCATGCACAATCCTTACTCCAAACATGTAACACACAAAGTTCAAAACAAAACTTTAAAAAAATACAATTCAATGTTCCAAAATGAAATGGTCCAAGAAGAAAGTAGGAAAAGTTCCTTGAAAACATAATTATACATTAATAACTAGTAATTAACTAGTTATCCTTCTCACGTATATTATTAGTAAATCCTCCTTTCTACCATGTAACTAAGTTGCTTCAAATCACCCTCTAAGAAACAACACTCTTAGCTAGTTGCTTCAAATCACCCTCTAAGCTTTTGTAAGAAAAGAAGAATGCAAGGTCTTCATAAGGTCGCATTCCCAACATCAAATTTTTTGTATGTAAAAGCATCCTACAGATCTGTGCAAAGGTAGGTCTTGCTTGTGGCTTCTCGTCCCAACAATTTTGAATAAGAAATTCCAACATGGGTGGGCATGTCTGCGGTAGTTTTGGCCTCTCACCTTCATTTATTCTTTTCTGAAGATCATCT
>Ga0116228_10003636_pt1 | contig 13588 bp, 9 predicted proteins | sample S1TSphfallax_2_FD_89694 | JGI IMG/M metagenome (GOLD analysis project Ga0116228, IMG submission 89694) | Host-associated microbial communities from peat moss isolated from Minnesota, USA - S1T2_Fc - Sphagnum fallax MG | ecosystem: Host-associated > Plants > Peat moss > Unclassified | place: USA... | reverse complement strand
AATTCTACCTACCTTAACCTAGTTTCATGCTTTCCTCGCTACCCTTAGCTTCATTTCTTGCTTGCTCGTTGAAAGTAGGGAAACTAGCAAACATCATAACATGAAAACTCATCATAGCAACCCAAGCCACCACAATGAGCAAGTTCATTGCATCATCCAAGGTCGGCACACAAACAAGCTCACCACAACAACCAAGGTCATCATAACAACCAAATGCCACAGCAACCAAGTATCACAACAACCCAAGTCAATGTAATAAACAAAGTGTAACAATTGAAATGGAAGGGGAGCATTGTGTTCCCTCTAATTTTGTTGTTGTTGCAACAATAGAATCACATGAGCATCACACTCCCCTATGGTCATTGTTATCACAATTTTGCAACAATTGAAACAAGGGAAGACCATGTTCATTCGTCATTGTCATTGCATTGTTAAAACAAACCAAAACAAGAGGAACATGATGCTCCTTTGTGGTTGTTGTACATTGTTCAAGGTAGGGAAGTTGTGGAATGGAAAATGCAACAACATGCACATCCTTTGGCTTTTGAATTTGTATAGATTACAACCATTGCAAAGTTTGCAAGCATTGTTGTAAAGGTTCCTACCATAAAACATGAAGTTCAAGTCAAATCATATCAAATCCCATCATTGAATTAACAAGAAACCATTTTCTTTTTTTAAACAAAGTTCTTTATTTACAATACCAATGTCTAGCTTTGTTGTTTACATGTAAATATCAATGATTATTGTCTATTCAAAATATTATATACCATGTGTATTGAAAATTGACATCTATGACAATATGAATGTCATGGTTATGGTTTATAAATGTTCTAGTAGGTTTGGTGCAATATTTATGTTCGCCTTATTTGAATTTTGAAAACATGATCAAATTCAATAATGCCTATGTTCAATGTCAATGTTATAGGATCCCCAATGTGGTACCTATGTCTAAAGATTATATATTTGTCAACATATTTGTGTTGTAAATGCATTACCTATGTCATGGGTACATTTGTTTGCCAACTTGTTTCCATGTTAATTAAAATACCTATGTTGGGTCTAATTACCTTCATATTTTTTTGCTATAGTATCCAACTACTTGATAGCCAAGAAAGGACTCATTGAAAAAAGGGGGAGGAATTTGGGAATGAATGGTTGTATTTTTTGTGTAGTATGGGTCCATGGAAGCAAAAGATTGTTTTGAAACATCATCTCAAAGACCTCCACCACATGTGACTTAATCCTTAGGGAAAAAAAGGGGGAACCATTTGGGCCAACCTTCATCATCAATGCAAGCAAAAGCATGCCAAGATGAACCAATGGGTTCAAGGTCATGTTCATCTCAAGCAAGGAAAAATGCAAAAAGAATGGAAATTAAGTGGGAAATAAAAACACAAAGGCAAAGTGAGCTTCCTTCCAAGAATGGGAAAAACAAATCCACATCATGACAACACCCATGAGAAGATTGTTAATGGTATTGAAGGATGATTTGGAAGAGCTTTTGAACATTGTGGCATGGGGATTGGGGAGGTCTTATGGAAGGATACCTTCAAGTTGGAAAACAATGACAAGGTCAATGACCTTGTCTATAACCTAAAATAACCTATGGTAGAATATCCAAAAATAATTTAATTTGAAATTTTTTCGAATATTCAAAAATAATCTCCAATGGCCTATAATGGAATGACCTAAAATAATTTTAAAATAGCATAAGTTGGAATAACTTGTAATAGCATAAGGAGGAATATTTTATAATAAGAAAAAACCTAAATTGGAATAATTTAAAATAACCAAAAATAACATAAGGTAGAATAACAAAAAATAACTTAAGGTATAATAGCCTAGAATAACATAATGTGGAATAGCGAAAAATAACCTAAGGTAGAATGTTAAAATCACCCAATATGTCCCAAGTTTGGAAACAAATAAAATTAGGATTAAAGAGTGAAATGCATTTCCTACATTGTTGAAAAGACATATAATTAGTGGCAAGAAGTTTTTATGTTTGATAGTACAAATAGACTACCAATTTTTCAAAGTGATAAAATTTATAACAATTTTAGTATTAGATTATAAAGTCTTGAAATTCAAACTTGTCAAGGAAATATATATATATATATATATATATATATTTAAACTATAATGGAAAAGATTTTTAAAATACAATTTTTTCAAATTTTCAAATCAAAGTATAATCATAGAATTTTTTTCTTTCTTTCACACAAAAGTTTTTGCACCTAAGTATCTTGAAAAAATGATGATAATTTATTCCTCAAAACAATGATTACCCTGAAAATAATTAATTTGCTAAACTTACTCCAATACTAACTATATTTAATTTTATCTACAAGTAGGAAATCTTAATTGAGTTAGTAGTGTATCATTAAAATTTTGGTTTAAAAAATAAAATAAAATTCTTAGTAATACATTTTCAATAGGTACATTTTGATCAAATTTCTTAATAGATTAATTTTCGTAATATTTTCAATCTAAAAAATCAGAATTTTAAGATTTATTTTTACTAAAAAATCCTAACAATTTTTACACTCTTAACATAGAATAGCCTATAATATAACATAAGGTGGAATAACAAAAAAACCTAAAATAGCTTAATATGGAATAATATATTATAATAATAATTAAATAACTTGGGGTAAAATGACTTTAAATAGTTTTAAAGGTGGAATAAACTAGAACATTAAAAAATAGCTTAAGGTAGATAGCCTATAATAACATATTATGAAATAACTTGAAATAGTTTTAAATAATCAAAAATAATTTAAAATCATGCAAGGTAAAATAACTTAGAAAAATTGAAGGTAAAATAACCACTACTATAGAAGTGGGGTGCAATTTACTGGCCTAAATCACCATGGGACCTTCAAAGTGAAATAAGTTCATTGCATTTTACTGATTGCACCCTGATGAAATTATTTCATTATAATATCATTATGTAAATATCATGTTTCATTCCTAGTTAACATAATTCAGTATTATAATTTATTGTAGTAAATAGGTTTATTTTCATTTATTTTTAATATTCTATTTATGCCACTTTATAATATACCTTATATTATTTTAAGTTATTTTAGTTATTATAACTTATATTTTATGTTATTATATGTTATTATAATTTTTTTTACCTTAAATTATTATACATTATTTTACCTTAAGGTATTTTAACTAGTTTATTATAAGCTTTTAAGTTATTCTAAATTAAATTATTCAATTAACTTTAAGATATACCTTAAGTTATTTTATTTTAATTTAATATATGTTATTTTAAGTTATATTTTAAATTACTCAAGGTCATTCTATTTTATGTTATTATAAAGTATTTTATCCTAAGTACAATAACTTAAAATAATCTAAAATATAATATAATGACCTTAGGTAAAATAATTTAGAATATAAAATAATAACCTATGATATTATAACATAAAATATCCAACAATCTTATATATTAATTCAGTAAGTCTATCTGTTAGTGTGTCTGTCTGTCGAGGTCCTGAAACCCATATCACTTTTAAGAAAACTGTCCCCCCGAACTCGAGGGCCCAAAAATTATTCAGGACCTTGAGTTCTTACTTCTTACTTTTACTTTTACGTCCGTTTTCGCGCAGCAACTGCCCTCGTCGATGGGGGAGGTATTTTTGGGCTAAAGGTTTAGGAGGGTCATGATTTTTATTTTTTTCGTGGAGGGGGGGAGGGGGTGGCGGTGGGGTTATAGGGGTCTTAATAGGTGGAAGTGAACCAGAGTGGGAAATGCGAAAGACTGGATGGGGGGCATCAACGGGGTGCATTATGCACCAGGTTCACACTAGTAATGTATAACACAATAATCACCAATAGTTGTAATATAACATATAATAACCAACAATAATTTATAATACAATAACCATTAATAAGCACCAATAGCCACCAATATAATAACCACTAATATAATAACCAACAATAATCATTAATATAATAACCACTAATAGGCATTAATATAAAAACCATCAATAGTCATTTATAGAATAACAACCAATAGCCATTAATAAATTAAACACCAATAGTCATTAATAGAATAACCACCAATAGCCATTAATAGAATAAACACCAATAGTCATTAATAGAATAACCACCAATAGTCATTAATAAAATAAACACCAATAGTCATTAATAGAATAACCACCAATAACCATTAATAGAATAACCATCAATAGTCATTAATAAAATAAACACCAATAGTCATTAATAAAATAACCAGCAATAGCCATTAATAGAATGTCCACCAATAGCCACCAATAGAATAACTACTAATGGCCATTAATAGAATAACCATTAATAACTATTAATAACATAATCATTAATAGACATTAATGGCCACCAATAAAATAGGTACCAATAACTATTAATAACCACTAATAGCCCTAATAAAAGAACAACCAATAGCCATATATTAGAATTGTTTAGGATTAGCAAAAATAATCTAAGGTGAAATAATTTATAAATGCCAAAGTAACTTAAGGTGAAATAACCCATAATAACTTAGAATTGCCAATAATAATATAAGGTGAAATACCTTTTAATAACCAAAAGTAATTTATAATAGTTGCAAGTAACCTAAACTTAAATAATTTACAATGGCCAAAAATAACATAAAATAGCCAAAAAAAATTTACAATAGTCGAAAATAACCTAAAGTGAAATAACCTAAAATAACTAAAAATAACTTAGAATAACCAAAAGCAGGTTAGGGTGAAATAGCCAAAAAATAACCAAAAGTAATTGAGAATAATCATAAATAGCCGTAAATAATGTAAGGTGAAATAATTTAAATTAATGAAAAATAGATGTATAATAATTGAAAATAACTTAACATAAGTAGTATTATTATATTAACAATAATCTTATTTATTTATTAAAAAAAAAATTCAAAAGAATGGTCATTGAAATGTTATTGAATAATGATATTTAACTTTTTTTTTGTTCAAATGATTTTAAACTTTCAAAAGGAAATTAATGTAATTATGTACATTATTGAATTTTTTTTAAAAGTAAACTCAAATCCTTTTATTTGAACAAAATTTCAATAAGATATAAATTTTCAAAGTTTATGTTTTTGTAATGTTTAAAATGAAGTATTTGATAAATAGTTTGTAATGTAACATATTACCACAACAATTACCCGGCTTGATGGTAAAGGTGTTTGCCTCCATTCCAAAGGTCAAAGGATCAAACCTCATGAATGGTGTTCTATGTGGTCAATAGCGATATGTTGACTGAATATTCTCCTATCTAATTCTTAGAATAGATGTTTAGGTGATTATGTGGCCTACTTATTTAACCTAGGTTTTTAACTTAGCCTAGGTAGTGACACGTGTTAATAAATCATAAGTAAAAAACTCATGAAATTATCAATAATATTATATATTAAATACTTAAATTTTAATTAATTTCCATGTTGGTTAGTTAATTAACTAGCAAGTGAATGGTTTGGTAAATTTGTATTTCACTTGAAAGTAACCTTGTTTCACTAGGTACTAGTGAAAATAATTCATTGTCCGTAGCAACTAGTCCCTGTTCACTAGGGTGTTAAACAATTTCACTAGGTAAAAATGTCCAAATTCAGTCAAAATCTACTGAAACCCAAAGTGAATTATAACACATTTTTATAGTAATGTTGTAAGTCTAGGCAAAGATGTCCTTAAAGTCCTTTAGCAATTCAATCAATTGATAACTAACAAAAGGTTCCAGATCTATATTGATTTTAACTTATTATAAGTTTTTTCAGAACCCAATTTGATCTTGGTCAATTATTCTTCTTCAGTTACAGTCTAGCTTGTAATGCAAAGGCTTTGAACTTTAATTCGAACAGGTGTTTCATCAATTTCCATTTCTCCCACTTTATGTTGGAAAAACATCTTTGGTAAATGTTGTTTGAAAGTATTTGGGGGTGTAACTACCTTAATAGGTCGTACATGTATTGATTTAACAAGTACATAAGACGAAACATGTGGGTCAAACACAAGTTCAACAAGTTTATTAACATGTCCAACTAGATCCAAACTTGTTGATGTAATCAACTTAATAAGTTGATCTAACCAAATTGATGTAAGGACAATTGTACTTCCTATTGAAAACAGTCATGGTTATGTGGCAAACATCAAATCCTCTTCTTCGTCAAATATTCTAAAATGGAAATCATAACAAATTAATACTTTTGGACATTTGGTTGGTTCTCTAATTTTTTTAGTAACATGTATGATTCTAACTGTATCGACTCCTTGTATATTAATAATGTTGTTGTCCCAATCATGAGACACTTTAACATCCCTTAACCAAGGATGACCTAACAACATAGAGTAGCTAGAGTCTAACGCACTATTCTAAATTACAATAAAAGTCACTACATAGGGAATTCCATGAATAAGAATTCTAAGATCCTTAATCAAACTTAAAGGTTTTACAATGGTTTGATTAGCCATACGCAAGTTATAAAATGTAGGTTTTGGTTTCGATAGACTTAACTATACCTTCAATTTCTCCGTAATAATATTAACTCTATAACCACCATCTAAAAACACATCTTTAATGAAATTATTCCCTACTTGAACTTGTATTATTGCCATTTGACGATCAATGGCAACTGATGCAACTACTGGTTTTAATAAAATAGGTTTTGATGGTAATTGGTTAAAAATGTAATGTTTGATATAGGAATTGCCCACGATAGTTGTCCTAAGTTCAATGTATATTTGGTCTCCAAGACTTGTATACTAATATTTTAAAAAATTCTAAGGTTTTTTTCGTCATAACATGTTTTAAAATGATAGGTTGTTGATTCATTTCACTAGTTCGATTGCTTACAATTGGTTGAGTCATGGTTGGATTATTAGGCAATCCAACCCAATTACTTTGCAATGAACCTTCATTAATAATAACAACTTGTTTTTCAACCCCACTATGCTGTAGTTTTCTAACAATTTCAATGAAAGAATCCCATAGACATTCTTCTTGTTGTAATTCTTTAACCCCTTTAGTATTAACCAACTCCCTCTCCTTGAACACATGTTGTTTCGACAGTTGATTACAAGTGGTAACAACATTTAATACATTAATTCACACATTGTCGATTTTGAGGCAATTTAGGTGATGTCATGGCACTAAAACTAACAAGTTTAGTTTTGAACATGTTTTGTACTTCAATTTTTTGGGGGCATTCTTTGGATATGTGTTCTATGCTATAACAAATTATACATGGATAACAAATATGTAATTTTTCCTGATTTAGCAGTTTGGGTTATTGTCTTTGCTACACATTCTATAGACTTAATTATAATAGTTGGCACAATTGGTACCTTTTTTCCTACTATGATAGGTTTCCATTGAATGATTGGTTTTACCACAATTGGTACATGTTAATGTTGATTTAGCTATAATTGTTAATATTACATGTTTAATTATTATGTTAACCTCTAGTGTATTTAATATAACATTATAACTCAAACTAATAGGTCCACTTTCCTCACATATTACAACAATTTCTTTGTGTTGGATTAAAGTATTTTTCTTCATACTTATAGTTGTTAATCTTAGGTAAGGTAATAAACTTGCCTTGAAAACAATGGTGAAAAAAATATCTATTGCTTTAACATGTAGATAGTTACCTAATTTCAACATGTGTTCATAGTAAACTTCAATACGTTCGGTGGTTTGTTGTATGTTTCACAATTACATGTAGACCTCCTCATTGTTTTTTATAGTTCTAAATTGCTTGCAAAATGTTTGCTCCAACTCTTCAAAAATGTAGTTTGGATGGTCTTGAACACATTTTTCACCCCATTTAGAGATATTATCCCTAAGAGTAAAACCAAATAGGTTGATGATATCAACCTTCATTATTTCACCATTAGCTTTAATCGCTTTCTTGAGTATTCTAATGTGAACATTTAGATCAGTGTTTTTGACATAGGTTGGGTATTGTGGCTTGGTTGCTAGTTTTGAAACAAGTTGCACAACATGTGGTTGATGCCATGGTGGTATAAACATACATGGGTCAAGTGTGCCATCCAAAAGATGCAACAATTGGATTAAAAGGTGGCTTTCTAAGTAGATCTCCTTCGGTTGAACTTCTTCCAAGTGAATCTCCAAATTGTTTTCTATACGGTGGTTGATGATTAGAACATATGGGAACATAAGTTGGTAAACTAGTAGTAACTTGTATAGTGGTTGGCATTGATGTAGTAACAAGTTGTTGAACAAGTTGTCTATCCTTGCTAGTCACTAGTTGAATCGTTGTAGGAAATTGATTTCCAATAAAGTTTGGTATATATGTTCGTGGTACAATAGGTTGTTCAAGTACTATGTACACATTTTCGGGTACATAAACTATATAATTCCTAAAGATCAAATAATCAAATCCTTTTGTTCAAGTTGGATATGTTGGATACAAGCTAAGATATAAAGGCACAAAAGGGGGTATGACATTATACCACATTGGGTATGTTGAAATAGGTAGCATAATGGGTTTTACATGGTATAATTGGTGTAACAAGTTGTGACCAAGTTGTTTAATAGTTAATAGGTATTGTTGTATGAGCTATACTAGGATTCATGGTTTGAATTCATAATATAGACACATTGGGTATTGCTATTATAATGGTTGGAAGAACATGTTGATAAATATTCATCACCTCCTCCCTAAATAATTGATTTAATCTATCATCAACAAATGGGTAGTGATTGAACATGTGTCCCATTTGATAACAATATGAATAGGTCATAGTTCTAGCACCTTGGTTTCCTTAGGAAACCAATCTATGATGTGGAATTTGTGATTTTTCACTTTGACCAGGCATTGATCTTGTTGGTTAGGTGCTTTGTGGATAAAGATTTCCTTGTCGAACAATTGTGGATGTTGCTATGGGTTCAATAAAATTTACATGTGGTGAATAAACTGATCGATTAAATGGTCTTTGGTCGACATGACAAAGTTGCTCCAACTTGTTGAGTAGGTGAAGTCATTCCATCTCTGAATTAGTGGGTACCAAATGAATGTTGGTATGTGATGGTTGGTTTTGAAAACTAGCAAATGTTGTAATTAATGTAGATGCATTAATTATGGGTAGATTATGACCTAGGGTTGTAGATCGTCATGGTTATTGAACAGATACGACCTCATCAAATGATTGAACAAGTTCATGACTATCGTCATTATGAACATTCACCACCTTCAGTTGGGTTATTGTTCATGGTGTTTTTTGACGAGTGGTTGCAAATGCTACTAGTTTTTTATGCACAACTAGTGTTGAGAATTCAAGCTCAACTAGTTAGGTTTCATTAGTTATTGGAGTAGGAAAGTAACTAGGTCACTTTCACAAGGTTGAGTTACTTTCTTTACTTATTTTAGTTTGGTTATTTGTGGTTTGGTCTTGTAGTTAAATACCTTAATGTTGATGGTTTGTCTCTATTTTCTTCATTACACAAGTTTGTGTATTTCATGTGACAAGAACCTTGAGGAGTTTTTGATGTTATGTTTTGTGTTGTGAGCATCATGTTATAATTTCCTTTCAATAAAGCTTTATGTTTGCACTTGAGTAGATCTCCTATTTGTTAACAACTAGGGTTATGTATAAAAATTAACATGTACACAAATTGCTCAAACTTAAAGGAAATAGGTTGAAAGAAGAATGATCCATGTTCCATAATTCAAAAATGGAAACACATAACCATGAATGAAATCCAAAAGTCCCTCAACAAGTCTGTCCTTTTAGTCTTATACTAGCCAATTCAAAATACAATAATCATAACTAACCATTATAAGAGGTCATTAGCCATTACCTAGATTAATAATCCATTTTTATAAAAAAAATACACCCTACTTAACTACTTGTCCAACTACTAGTTTTATAAAGTATAGGTTCTATAGATTACCTATTGACTAACCCGTCAACCTATTTTTTTAACCCAGTCATTACCTACCAGCTTTAGTAATTGGTTAAGTTAATACTATTAGTTAGTTTAAATAACAGGTTGTGACACATGTTAGGTTTAATAACTTACTTATACTATCAACCTATTAAATCACTTATTACCAAATTTAGGTAACATTGACACTAAAAGCATCAACTCTTTTCTTGAGTGGTTGGCATATTAACATTTCCCAACCACTAATGGTATAACTACATCACGTATGTAAGAATTATTCATCACATTCTTATTTTGTAATATAGTTTCAAGCCATATTTGGATTGTCCATTTGAAGGTAATGTTATAATCCGAAATGATCTTCTACATGTTGTTTTATGAACATGTAAGTCTTTGGGCTATATGTCATAGCTAATTTTTTTCCCTTTCATGATTTTTTGGTTATTGTATTAATGGGGTTGTTCATAACATTGATTTTCAATGGGACCCCTATTAATGTTTTTGTCATGTTTGGCTTGTGTTTAGGTTTTGGTGATGTTTAGTTATGGGTCATTTTTCTAGTTTTACTTTCATTATTATTTCAAATATGAATTTATGTTGTGAAGCATTTGGTAACAAATTTCCTTTTCGGTCACAACCCTTGTTTGTGCTCAAAAGTATTTAAATATATAAATTCATTTATGGCCCTCGAACTCATGTTTGCATAGGCTTTGTTTACGGTTTAGTCTTTTTAAAATGATTATTGAACATTGTAAAAATGATGTCTATTGTCAATTCATTGAAATTTTGAAATTGGGATTTTATTATTTATTTTTGATACATAGGACATGACATTGGATCAACAATATCAAACAAAAAATGCCAACCTATAACTTGTTTAAGATAGTCCATAGCCAATGGTAACATCAATCAAACAAAAAAGAAATTGGTTTTTTGAAGCCACTAAATATGACCTTGGTAGGGCCATCATACAATAGACATGTTCTTGGTGTCTCCTAAAACATGGCCAAACAAGAGATGGATTTAACCAATTACAAACATGTTTTCCCATTCCATTATTTTGTCCCTCACTTGGAATGAAAGGAGAGACTTGGAAGCTTTAAGAGGAAGTTGTATGACCATATTGAATTTATAAACAAATCCCACTACCCATACATGGTGAATTCCAATGTTCCAAAGTTTCCAAGAATGTTAAGTGCAATGTAAGCCATTCCATTGCACCTCATCCTCCATCCACTAACATCTTGAAAATTGAATGTTTTAAGGCTATGCGACACATTACTAGAACAAATGCAAAAAATCAAAGTTCATTACATGACCTTATAAGTTTACAATTCCAACAAATGCACCATTTTGTTGTGTAGGGTTGGCCAACCTATTGGGATTGCATCTCCTTATTACAAAAGGTGGTTTAACCACACAATGCAAATGACACCTACCATAAAACATTTGGTTTTGCTTAGATGACATCAAAATTTGTGTGGGTGAAATTATTCATCCATTAGTGAAAGATAAACCCTTTCCTTTGATCTATCCAATTGGGCATTATGTTGATACAAGTTGAAATTGATTTCCTTGAAGATGTTGGGTTCCACCTTGCAAGAATTGTGCAAGACATTTAACAACATTGCATTTGGAATCCTACTTTTTATAAAAGGTTCCTTTTTTGCTACCACCTCCTCTATTACATAAGGACCCCATTATGGTCTAAAGGGATATCCAACCATGCAAGATGGAAAAATTGTGATCATCGCCCAACAATTGTTGACCTATTACAAGGTGGAAGTTGTTCAACACATGTCAACTTGCATTCAAAGGTGTTATACATTTCCTTGTCCATTCATTGGGTGCTAATATTTGTTGGAAATTTTTAATAATGTGAATGCTCATCTGGAGTATGTTGTGGCGGTGGGTTGTTACCCTTTATGTAATTGCCATTAATTTAGCATCGTGCTTGCTCATAACATTGGCAAGAGGGGCAAGTATATATATGCCTTGCAAGCACATGTATTATGTATTTGTGGTCTTGTTTTTTGGTGTCACAACTACCAATAGTTCTATGCTTTAGCCAATATGGAGACATGAAGAAGTTTGTGAACATTTCTCATTTGATCTAGTCTACATCTTATGTATATTTTCTTCTAAGCATGGTAGACTATTATTCATTGGAAAAGATCATTTTTTTCAAGTGCATTTTGGTAATAGGGCTTTAATTTTAAGCGTTGGTAGTTGCACATTTTGATCTTCCATGAAAGGGAAATAGGATATATGATGACATTTGTAATTTCAAATGCACACTTTTCTTATATATATACCTAGCATATGATATTTTCATATCATTGTATTGATTGATAGTGAAAGGTTGAATTGCATGCATTAATACTTTTGAAATGATGACACATCTATAATGCATTTAAATGATAACTTTGAAAGACAAACTTGTATGGTTTCATGCAAATTTGGATCACGTTTTGCTCACATGGTACTACATTTTGCAACTCATACATGCTAGTTGTTCGTTGATTGATATATAGAAACCTAGTAGCCATTGCACAATCCAATAAAACAAGAATTTAGACGTTACTATTCCCTATCTTTCACAAACTTAATTTTATAACATTGCATTTCTATACAGAACATTATGCCTTCATACATAACACACATATCCTCTAAACAAGTTAGGTAACACACGATGACATGCCATATTTCACTTACAAATTTACAAAATTCACAATATGTATTTTCCAGACATTTTAGATTTATTTTACTTACATCTTGGTGGTGGGATGTGGATGACAACATTAGGCAAGACATTACAAATGTGACAAATGGTTGGCCACCTGACACCAACATCCATGACCTCTTAATATTTAAATGTGAGTTTCTTGAACAATACTTTCCATATGGGATAATTATGAAACCATTTATGACTTGAGGTTATCATTTGGGGGTACAAGGGTTTAGGTAAATGGGGATTATATTGACTACATGCACCCCATTAAGTGTAGGGTAAAGCTCGAAGGTCCAAAATACGGGGCCCTGGACAAGTGGTAGTCCATCCCTAAGCCCTACACTTTGGGAATATTCCCCGACCTTTGAGCCTTACCCAAACTTAAAGTACAAGGCAAAACCTTATCAGAGTGTAAAGACTTGCTCTGATTTTCTTTAGAGTAAGTGGAGGGCATGCTACTCAGTATATATTTTTCCTTTGCTATTTGTTTTGGTCAGCATTCCTCTTTTTTTAAAAATGCCCCCTCAATTTTTTGTTTTTCTGGGTGTCATGTGGAAACGAAAGACAAAAATCAAAGCAAGCCTTTATGCTTGGTAAAACCCTTGGGGCATGGGCTTTAAAGGAATTAAGTCCTTACATGAGCACTTATTTTAGTAGAGCCTGTTGCCAAGGGCTTTACCCTACACCTGAATATGCATAGATCATGACGAAGGAAGAGTGGAAGTGATCTTATGCCTACTATTCAGGAGCAGAGGGGACCTTATGCCCTAAGTAGATGTAAGATCTGTCCTCTTTTCATAGAGGGATTTTCACACGTATAAGCTAATCTCCATATACACTAGGAACTGTCTGGAGTATGTTACATTCCAAGCAAATGGCAATAAAGTTCCTTGCAATTGTATCCCAATGGGGGGAAGGTCCATTTTCATTAAGAACCTT
>Ga0116228_10003634_pt1 | contig 13590 bp, 13 predicted proteins | sample S1TSphfallax_2_FD_89694 | JGI IMG/M metagenome (GOLD analysis project Ga0116228, IMG submission 89694) | Host-associated microbial communities from peat moss isolated from Minnesota, USA - S1T2_Fc - Sphagnum fallax MG | ecosystem: Host-associated > Plants > Peat moss > Unclassified | place... | reverse complement strand
CCTCTTTTCTTCGCTACTTTCTACGCGAGCTCTCTGTCTCTCACGGTGCGGAGGTAAGCCACGGTTTCTATTTTCGATTCTCTTTCTTTTTAGCCATTTTTTGTTTCGTTTACTGTTCTCTGCAGGAAGTTGTGTTTCAGGGAGTAATCAGCGCTTGCGGTCCCATTTGTCGTCCTCTTCTCCATCTTTTCGGGCCTTGATTTCCTTGGATTTTCCTTCTAGGGTAGTAGCCAATTTGAATGTTCCGTGTGCATGTTTTGTTTATCTCTGTTGTCTCATTTCTTTCACGCGTGTTGGCTTGTGTTTAGCGCCTACTTTCCTCACTCGCTTTCGGGAGGACGAGACGCCATGGTTTTCTCGTCCAGATACTTTTCCGTTTCTTGAGAACATGCGATTTCGGGGATCGTTTCTCTGTGTACTTCTCGTGTGTTGGGAGAAGCAATGGCGGATCGCACGCGTCCCTTACCGATGGATTCGGGTCTGCAAGGGCGAAGTTCGAAAAGAGCAAGGACTAGCGCCAGCAGGTGCAATTCGCACCATCCCTCTCCTATTTCAGCTTCTTCCGTTCTCTAGTGCACAACACAGTGTTGCATTAGGTCATAGCTCGAAGAATTTGCAACGAGCCAGAAGGATCTATTTGATAGAAGAGATGATTTCCACCCAGCTTAGAGCATTGGTTTCTTAGTCGAGCTTCATGTAGTCGAGGTGGTAACAGAATTTTGGGCACAATCCTTGATGCTGTCATCAACATGTGGGATTCTCCATAGTGAATTCGCTGTCTGCCCACACCACATTGTATGTTGCTATGCTTCTTGCTGGCTGGCTTTGGTGCTGTATTCCTTGGTCTTTGCCTCAATTCCAATTGTAAGGAATTGAGAGACACCTCTGGCGAAATCTGGGCTGTCACTTTCTATTTGCAGTGTCTAGCAACTATACATTCCTCCAGCATTGCTGTGGAAAACCCTAGATTCGACTTTTGGAAAACCCTAGATGAGACCTTGGCATCAAAGATATCATAAGTAGTTGTTGCCTCTCAGATTTAGCATACATTTATTTTCTTTTTTTCTCTCAAAGAAGCACTGGCTTGTGCTGAACTCCATATTGAAATGGAATGATTGTGTGCATGACACAGGTCCGGAGATAATTTTGTTCCAGGAAACATTGTAGAGATTGAAGTTTGCAACTTCATGACCTATACTCATCTGAAATCAAAGCCAGGGCCTCGCCTCAACCTTGTCATAGGGCCTAATGGCACAGGCAAAAGCTCTCTTGTTTGTGCCATTGGCATTGGACTTGCTGGAGAACCAGCAGTAATCATCTCCACTCTCTCTCTCTCTCTCTCACTCTCTCTGTGTGTAACCTCGTGTTTTCTGATTCAGTGATGATTCTCTTCTGACTTGCTCGAGAAACTTCTAGAGTTGTGACAAGGTGTGGTTTCTTAAAAACGGTTGTTCATCTTCAAATCTCCTGAACTTATAAGATAGTTTGAGGGGTCTTATCTTCACATCTTTGCACCTGAATTCTGCACTACTATTTCCTGCTGTACTGGCTGGACTAAGATATGAACTTAGGGTGAATGCCTGTGTCTTAACTCCAAATTGATGTAGAGAAAGAGTAGCCAATTTTCTGTGTGAGTTTGTGGCCAGAAGAGGGATGTTTTCCAGATATAGGTGAGTTGCTGGGGATTACTTCCATCTGTAGGAGAGCCCTCTTGCAAGCTTCAAGAAGTCCATCCTAATTGTGATCATGCTGAGGTTTTATTGCCTGTTGTCATTGCAAGCTCAGCCTTCATTCACTTGATAGGTTGCATATCTGATGATGTTGAGAGTAGCAGAATGAAAAGTTAAGATTTATGTGCCTCAGGTGTCTTCTTACATGCATACAGCTTCTTGGAAGGGCATCTAGCATTGGTGACTATGTGAAACGAGGAGAGGAGTCAGGATGGGTCAAAGTATCTCTGTGTGGTCATTCTCCTGGACAGACCATCAAAATCACACGCAAAATCAACAAGCAGAGCAAATCAGAATGGATTATTGAGGGTACATTGTTATTGCCATGTTATACATCTCCTTCTCTCTAAAATGGTTGATTTAGGTTTCCCTACTGTCCATGATTGACAATATTACAGTCTATCACTATGATGAACCTCAACTCTACATTAATTCTAACTGAATTTTGTTGAGGTTGTGGAGCCTTCAGACAGAGGAGTATCCCAAACTGCATTGAAAAGAGAAGTCCTGGATCTTGTTCAACAGTTCAACATCCAAGTCAACAACTTGACTCAGGTGCTTCTCATGACAATGCACATACCTATCTTTTGACAAGTCACAAATGGAATTTGTGGCGTAGTTTGCAAGTGTGAATGCTTTTATGTGGCTGAGGACCTCTCTATTCATCAACAAACCTAAACCCAGCCTTGATGCAATGAGCAATAACTAGTTGTGTGTTCTTGCAAGTCAGTTTCTTCCACAAGACAGGGTGTGCGAGTTTGCCAAATTGACACCTATCCAGCTTCTAGAAGAGACTGAAAAAGCGGTGGGTGACCCAGAGCTCTCAGGGCAACACGCCACACTCATCAAGAAGTCTGAGGAACTGAAGCATATTGAAACTGTGAGTGGTCTTTCTGATCCTTCATTCCTGCATTAAAGCTTGAATCCTTTGCCTGGCTCATAGTTGACAACTAACAGACCAAATATAGAAATCATGTTGATTCTTGACTGGCAGACAGTTTAGCAAGCAAGCAGGGGAACACTTCCTAGAGCTGAAATCCATGAGTCTAAGGATCTGTTGACCTTGGTGCCTAGCTTAGCTAGTCAGCAAGGTGTGCAGGAAGCATGGCTTGCTGGCCTTGAAATAATACAGTGTAATGATGTGCCATCTTCAAACTAGCAATGCTCTCTTCATCTTATCCCTCAGTAGATTGGGAAGATACAGCAAGAACGCTCCCCTCTTTAGACTTCTGGAGGCTGTAGAAACAGCACCCAGCCTCTAATTCCTCAGTCTGTGCTGGTCCATCTTCCTGCCTAAGGCTGTGGAGTCATCCTACATGAATCTTCCTAGTGCCGTTATGAGTAGGTGACAAGCAAAAGATCTAATGTAGCAGTGCTGGAAGTTACACAGAGGTAACTAGTGAATTATTTGGAGGATAATATGCACATCTGCTTAGCAGATTTTGTTGAAGGAAAGTAGCATATGCCATGGTGAGGAGGAGTGGATCTGATGGTGGTTGAATTGAGACATAGCTCTATCTGAAGGCTTGTGAGTACTTGCAGATCTTGCCCTTATCAAAGTGCTCATTTTTTACTTTCCACTTGATTCTTCAGACACTTAAGCAGCATGCCACTACATTGGAGCATTTAAAGGCCAATAATGCAGACCTTGAAAAAGATGTGCAACGTGTGCAGGAAAGAAAAAAGCTTCTTGAGAAGGTAACTGTTCCCATGTCTTAAAACAGCCTATTGCCACACTTCATCATTAACTTTCTGGGGATGATCATAAATCCTCCTTGAGAAGTCAAGTTGCTATGAAGGTCTCTAATGCAGACTGCTGTGAAGGAATTGATTCCTGTGTGACTCAGGGAGGGCTGTGACAGAAAAGTCAAATTGTCAGATTCTTTGGCCAATGAATCCTTGAACATTTTTTTTCCTTGCTCATAAGTTTGCTTCCTAGCACAAGCCTTCAATACACAATGGCTGTTGATGTGAATGTAGGCTGAGAATCTAAGGAAGAAGCTACCCTGGTTAAGATATGACCAAAAGAAGAATCAGTACAATACTGTGAAGGAACTGGAGAAAGATGCAAAGAAGCGAGTTGATGAAGCCACCAAAGTGATTGTGGCACTCAACACTCCACTTGGGTGAGATCATTCTTGTCCCCAAAAGATCATGATGCTAACCTTTTCAATGTTGTTTCTCTCTTTTATTTTTCCTCTCTTCTTGTTTAGGTTCTTCTTTCCTTTTTGTCACCTTTCTCTTTCTTTTTCTCTTTTTGTGTTCCTCTTTTCTTTCTTCATGGTTTCTCTGGTCGGCCTCTTCTTTTGGGTTTTGTTGTACTACTCAGCATCATGGCCAAGTTTTTCCACTGCTGCCACTCTTGTGACAGAAACTCAGTATGTTGGTTAATTTCCGACATCGACCACCACCCACTGCTGAGAGCTGATGAAGTCAGCAGTGATGTTATTGTGGCTGGTCAATACCAGTTATGTTGCTGTTGAAGGTCCCTGAACATGTGTGTGACTGTTGCTGTTGTCTAAAGTAGTTCTCAATTTCAGTCTTGGAAATTTTTTGTCTCTGTCCTTTAGGGGTGAGTTTCTTCTTTCTGTTTGTCAATATATGTCCCTACTATCAGGTAATCTCTCAATTCTGTTCTTTTTCAATTGATTGTGCATGGAGAGGTTCTTACTACATATGAAGACATTTTAGTAGGATCAACACTTTTAAACCTTTTTTTTTCCCAGTAAAATGTTGCATTCTTTGTTACGTATAAGTAATAAGATTCTGAAGAGGGATGGGATATTTTGTAAATCCCCTGCCAAGATGAACCTGAAGTCATTCAGCTTGTCTTCATTCAAAGAGCTGTGTGCAATAGGCAGATACAGGGATGATTTCTAAGTCAGTACTGCACTGTGGCCTAACATTTGTATGCTGTCCTTAGAAAAGAGCATTGACCTGGAGCTTCAATGCAGGGTGCTGAGAAAAAAGAGGTCAGAATTGGAGACAGCCTCCAAGAAGTTCCTTGATGCAAATGTGCCATTGGATAAAAGACGACGTGAACTAGTAGAAGAAGAGCAGAAAATGGTATGCAAATTTTCAAATCAGCTAGAGTGAAGAGTCCCACAGTCAGATACTAAGCTTATCATTATGCACAGTGACAAGTTCATGTGTGTGGCTGAAAATGTATTGTTAGACATCATAATCCATTTGCTCTAGACTGAGTTTGTGGATATATTAAATATGCTGCACATCAGAGTTTGCAGCTGGTCCCCTGCTACATCTTGAGAGTGCATGTCTCATTCCTTTGAGCAGTTGATTCAGTAATCTCCCCATGTTGCTAGTTCCTGAATGTTCTGTTCCAGTTGGAATAGTCTCTAGATGGTCTACTTTAGTGTATCTCAAAGTGGTGCATGGCTTTTTTTGGTCCCATGTTAGGGCTGTTTAACATAGTCAGAATCTCTCTGAGCACATTTTATCAATCCTCGCTGCTCAATTTAAGTTTCTCAACTTAGATCTGATGAACAAAAGGTTTGCAATGGGATACCTTCTCAATGTTTTAGGGTGAACAAGTGAGGTCGAAGGCAAGAGAAATTGCAGAGGTGCACAGGCGTGAGGCTACTCAGCAAGAGAAGGTTACAACTGCAACAAGAGAGCTTGCAGAGGCTGAGGCAGAACTAGCCAACCTTGGAGTTTATGAACCCCCCAAAGAGGAAATTGTAAGTCATTTTGAAACCATGGTATTGTACTCAAGAACCCTGCTCTGGGTTTTTCACTTCTGAGAATGGAATAGGTGGCTGTCCTAATTGATGATGGGAGCTGACTAAAGGGATCAGAATTCTGCTTAGGAGAAAGTTTGTGATGTCTTTTGAAGAGCCGCAGGAATATTTCTTGCAGGACTCAATCCCTGAATGCCTGATCGGCTGAATTCAGTTGGAACATCTCGATTCAACCTAAATTGTTCCCCATGTATATTTGTTTCCAGAATTTTGATGTTCCATAGGAAGGAGGGAAGAAGACATATGAAACCCTGGTATGGCAGGAAGTGCTCTCTGTGGCCTTATATGTGAGACCATTAGTGTTGCTCTTTTTGTTGGATGCAATGTGCTTTACCATCCTTCAATGTGAGACTCTGTGTTGGGATTTTTCAGCAAGAATTGGGAACTAGAATCCGGGAGTTAGAGTTGGGTGTTGCTGATCGGAGAAACCAAAGGCAGGAAAGGGAAGCTGTCCTGTCACAAAAACGGGCTCGTCGAGATCAGTGTGTTGGCAGGTTCTTGATCCATACCCTTCATGATTCTACTCAACTTGGATGGGTGTGTGAAGGGAAAGGGCTGGCACTGTGATGTGAATGGTGGTCAGAGTTCTGTTCTGAGGTTTTCCTGGATTCATTATTTGCAACCTTTGTAGTGGTTCATACTGTGTTACTTATGTTGCTCTCTATGCTGTTTCCAAACAGGCTGCAAGAAATTGATAATGTGAAAACCCGACTTCTTCAAGCTTTGAAAGACACTGGTGCACAGGGTGTATTTGATGCCTATCGCTGGGTGGAAAGCCACCGCAATGATTTCCAGAAGGAAGTCTATGGCCCTGTCCTTCTTGAGGTTCCAATCAACTCTTTAACTTCCAGGTCCTAAAGTTGCAGAAGATACAATATTCCCCAGGAGGATCTCACACTTTCTGGTCCATTCTTTCCTTCATGCTACATCTTCAAGTGTGTTGTCTAAAATCATGCTGGAGTCATCACCTGCAGGTTAACATTGCAAACCAGGAGTATGCAAAGTATGTGGAAAATCATGTTCCTGGCTACCTTTGGAAGGTGAAAATTTCAGATGAATGTTAACTGAGCAGCAAATGATTTTCTTCCTGTTACTCAACTATGTGTTTTGAGTGATAGCCAACATCATGACTGAGTCTTCCTATTGCTTGCATAAATGTGGGAGAAACTTAGGATGCAGATGTCTGTATAAGGGTTTGCCTGAAATGTTGACTGATTATTACATACATCTCTACACCCACCATCATGAGCTGATGTTGTCAGTGGGTAGTTATGGCAGCTCATCACTGCCATTTGTGATGAAGTTGATGGACTGATGCCTTGTGTGTGACTCTCATAGGGTTATGATAATGCTCATTTGTGTTACCTTCAAAGTGTCATTGTTGTGGAGATTTCTCTGCAATCTCATAGATATGCCAGCCAAGTAGTATTTTTCTGTAGTTGTGTATTTTGACAACTATGTGAAGTTCTGATCTGTCTCATGTATTTTTACAGGCCTTTGTTACTCAAGACACTCATGACCGAGATCTCCTCCAGCAGAACCTCCAAGGCATGGGTGTTCCTATCATTAATGCAAGGGACACAAATAATCTGAGAGCACCTTCAGTCACACCACAGGTAAAGCAAGTTGATTTTACATGGATGCACTCACAAATTTTGATGTCCTTGAATCTAGCCAGTTCAGAGGCTCAAACATTTGATGAGTTTATTAGTTCAGTCATTTGTCCCTTCTTGAACATGAATAGAGGTGGTCCTGCTAACATTCTGACTTTTCATTCCTAAAATCACCAGATGCAGGAAGTGGGAATTGTGGCCAGGCTTGATGAAGTCTTATCTGCGCCTGAGGTTGTGAAGCATGTACTTATTGGACAGGCAGCCCTGGATCATTCTGTGAGGAATCATGAAACCTTTTCTGATGTTCTTTTTTTTAGTTCTGCTTGTAAACCCATGCCCTATTTTATTGTAGAGTCTCAATGACAGAATGTACTCATCTCATTCCATGCAGAGGCTGTAGATCCTGTTGGAGACTGATTGTGTCAAAGCTCCCACCAGGGAATGAAGCTCAATCCCAATAGCCATGATTTGGTTTCTCCTACCGAGCTTGAGATATGCCTATAAGACTAGTGCCAGGCAACACATCATTCAAGAGATGTTGCACAACAGAAAGACAATGTCTACTGCTTTACCCAGCTGGTACTCTAGCCATACTAGACAGTAAATGCAAGTTAGCCTTACTGGTGTGAGCAAACAGGAAATCCCTACCACTAGAAGCAAGATTTGGTTGTCACAGGAACTCTTCAACATGGATGGATTCATGCTCTCTGAGTAGCTGAAAGAGATTAGGCAGGGGCTTGTTGGGGTCCCTCAAGCTGAGTTGTGATTTTTACACCTTAAAACTCTGTGACCTTACTGCTTCTCTTGCGGATCTGGCAGTTCATAGGAACTTCTCAAGCTAATCACAGAGCAGATGAAGCCTGTGCCCTGGGCATCAGGGACCTGTGGACACCTGAAAACCATTACAGGTGGACTGCATCTCGATATGGAGGTCACATCTCTGCAAGTGTGAACTCCATCAGAGATTCCCGGCTTTTCTCAAAAAGTATGATTGTCAGCTTGCACCTACTCTCATGTTTCTTCTGTTGGTGGAGTACCAGTCTTCTTCTCCAACACTAGGAAGTTAAGAGGAAGTATGAATTGATTTGACCTGTGTATGACATAGATGTGGATGCAAGACAAAAGAATGAGCTGGAGCAACAAAAGGCAGAAGTGGATGGAGTCATTACACAAACAGAACATGAAATTAAAGCACTAAACAATGAGTTGCGGGCTCTGGAGGACAATGCCTCAAAACTCCACAAGCAAAGGGTGTGTCTCTTATACATGTAGGGGTAGGTGTAATCGTGATGATTGGATTTGTTTTCCATTTCCTTTTCTGGGGATGTTGAGAAGCTAGCTCTCAAAGTCCTCTGAGTATTCTTTACTGATCTGAGTATAAGCTGCTACTAATGAGCAGCTTGTCCTGTGGTTCCAGGAGGAGTTCATCAACCGGGTGAAACTGGAGAAAAAAAAGCGAACAGATTTGTCTTTGAGAGTAGGTCAGCACCTGTACTGAAAGCACTTCTGCCTTACTGAATTAATAACTTCCATCTCTGCTGTGTATTGTTTTGTTAAGTTCTTATGTGGCCAGATTTGAACTGGTGGGTTCCAGAGCAGCGCAAAAGGAAATTGGAGTCATTCAAGCATGAAGAAGATTGTAAAAGTGCTGAAGAACGCCTTCATACAGATATCAAGAAATTAAATGAGAGGCGCAAAAACAATATTTTGCAGATAAAGGTACACATACAGATTTGGATGCATGCTCAGCAGCTCTGACAACCATGTTTTTTTTCCATCATTGCCCTACAAATGTTGACTGTCAATGAATGGTGATGACCCCTTGAGAGAGTCACTTTGAAATATGATAATTTTTTGGCTTGCCAAATCCTTTCACTTGCAGGACGTCCTTATGTTGGCTGGCAAGAATCAGATTAGTTACGCTTCTCGCTATCTTTCATACTTGGAGCTAGATGTGAAGGTGAGTTACATTTCATGTTTTTTGCATCTTGCCTGAAAACTGATGAAGGTATCTAGTATCTAGACCAAACGATGTCATGGCATGTTTTTTCACTCTCTTCTCTCTGCAGATCAGGGAGATGGAGAGAGACCTGAAGACACAGGAGCTGCGAGGCATTGATTGTCAGCGAGTGTATGATAATTGTAAGTATATGTCATAGGTAGTGCACAAGCACATCATGAGCTGCAGACAGTTTTTTTATTATACACCTGACTCCATGGAACCATTCTCAATCAAATGGCAAGTAGAGGAAAAAGCTGTGGAAGTGCAAACAGTGCAATCTGGAAGAATTTCCTAAATGAACCATGCAATAACTACTCAATGATCTTGAACTCATGAAATTCTAGAGCTGGAGATATTGATGTGAATTTCAATCATGGAAGACTATTGAAGAATATGGAGTAGAATTCAACCAAAAGTGAAATCTTGAATGGATCCTCTCTTAGTTTCACAAAGTCCAGTTGAAGATACTTGGAGCTTGTATACTATGTCTTGGAATTCTGAAGCATATATGATAGACCATACAAGTGGATAGAGCCATCTCTCTATAAGCAGCTTATTGTATTGCAATCTCACCTATTACAGGCAAAAGGGAGACTGAACGGTGTAGAGGAGAATTAGCAAGTGCAAAGGAGGCTGCAGAGCAAGTTGCTGTGATCACAGCTGAGCTTCAAGAAATGTTCAGAGAGGTACTAAACCATACTGGAAACTTTTGCTCCATATTATCAACTCATGGAGATTACCTTTTGGTACTGTAATACTTGCCTTCCCAAGTTCAGTTATTTGAATCCATCCCCGGACTTTTTGATACTGTACAGATGCCAGAAACAGTTGTGGAGGTGGAAGATGCAATCAATGAGGCAGTTGCTGAGGCCAATGCAGTTCTCTGTAACAACCCAAATGTTCTGGAGGAGTATGAAAGACGATGCAAGCAGGTCTCCTGCACTTTTTTTCAGATATTTTCTGTGATAGATCCTAATTTTAGTGCCCATTTCATTGTCCATCCCTTCTCTGTGCAACCCTCAGGGGACTTTCTCTTACATTATTTTGTATAGTGGATGTGTGAGCAGTTGAACAGGCAACCATTTTCATTTGTGCTTTCAGGTTTCCAAGGATATCATTTATTTTAACTTTTCTGCTCTCTGAGCTGTAAACAACCTGTAGTAGTAGAGTCTGATCATAGTGGTTCTTCTTCTTCTTTTTTTTATCATTTCACTATATCAAGTCTATTGCTTGTTACTGTGTTCTTCTGTCCTCTTTCCATCAAGTTTACAGTAGTGGTTTTCAAAATTTGTTTGGAGAACTCATTAGATTTTCTTTATCTGGATTCAGATTTCAGCCTTGGAAGAGAAGATGAAAGAGGAGAATGATGAACTGCAAACCCATCTGTTGCAGATTGAGAGTCTCAAGGTAGATGATCTAAACAGTCAACACTCCTGCTTGATGACCAATGCCTTGTGTGGCCTGTTTTTTTGAACTGATAACACAGGTTCAAAACAGACCTCATTTTTGCCATGAGAAGCTGTGGGGATGTTGATTGGGTCTGTGAATCTGGTGCAGGCAAAGTGGCTGCCAACTCTGAAGTTGCTAGTTTCAAAGATCAATGATACTTTTAGTAACAACTTCAAAGAGATGGCAGTTGCTGGTGAAGTCTTACTTGGTATGTGACATTGATGACCACCTTTGTAGAGACACAGCAGAGATTGATTCCAGATCTCAAAACTTGTGCTGCTTGTGCTCTGAGGGGAATGGACATGAATGCTTCTGAATGGGGTTCTCAACACTTTTCTGACTGTACAGATGAGCATGGCACCAATTTTGACAAATATGGCATCCTCATCAAAGTCAAATTTAGGTAATATACTTGGCAACTTGGAAGTAGATGATATGCCAGATTGATACACAAAAGTCTAGGAACTCTGCACATGCTTCTGTGTTCTCAACTGACAACTATTCTTTTGTTTAGCCCAACGTGAGGACTGAATTTCCTTCTTGACTCCAATTATTGCCATATTGTGTTTAATTTGGTTGCAAGCATCTTATTGAGTTCTCTTGTTCACTTGGTTGTTGTTGTTTTTTTTTTGTGTGTGCAATTTTTTGTTGCTCTCCCCCTTCAGGTCTTAAGTGTCAAACTGACCTCTGGGACTGTATGAGGATGCAGAGAGACAGGAGAGTTGCAGGTGCTCAGTGCTCACCATCAATCTGGGGGGGTGAGCACCAATGCCCAGCAATTCAGATCTTGGATGTTGGATTTGAATTGTTTGACATTAAACTTGGAGAGTGATTTTTCATTCCACATTTTCCTTGATATTCTGCTGGGTTTAGTATTGACAAACTGAACATGTTTGTACTGGGTGAAACAGGAGAGATCAGTGGCAACCATCTTGTACTTGGTTTCACTTCAGGATCTCACCCATTGTCCTTTCCGGGTGGTGGATGAAATCAACCAAGGTAGGCTGACTATTCAAAGACAATTTGACATCTTATCTTACACTGTTCACAGCTCTGCCACCCTGACAAAGTAAAAGTAATTGTTGGCAGTCATAGATCATTTTCTCAACTCTGGTTCTTTCAACTCATGTCAGATAACTGAGCAACTGGAGTAGTTGAGGCTGAAACCATTCTTCCGAGCTCCTAGTAAAACTGTGTTTGGTGATTGCAGGCATGGATCCTCAAAATGAACGCAAAATGTTTCAACAACTTGTCAGAGCTGCCAGCCAGCTGAATACCCCCCAGTATACACCTATCACACTCTAATTTATTTTTCAGTCCATCTTTACTGCTGACAAGCTGTTGGACTAAGATGAAAGTGGTCTTTAAAATTTCATTGGCTGTGCAGATGCTTTCTCCTCACTCCGAAGCTACTTCCAAACTTGGAGTATACAGAGGCATGCACCATTCTTAATGTCATGAATGGTCCTTACATTGAGGAAGCTGCCTCAGGTATGTTTCCATGGTATTCATGAGTGACTTTTTAAAAAACTGCTCGTGTTAAGAGTGCCATGAAGCATTGGCTCACAGTCTCCAAGTTCCTTGGATTCTTTCCTTCCAGTATTGAATGAAATGGAGTAGTATTACAATGTTTTGTTTTGTGAATTTGTGCAGTTTGGAAGGATGGTGTATCCTGGGCTGCGTTGTCACAGACAGCAGCTCATTGACTGTTCCCACAAACATGGGGAGCTGAGTAGGTCGAACAAATGTAAATTTGAAACATACCCCTGGATATAGCCGCCTCTCGTGGACTTCACTGTTATATCTTGAGGAATTCAGTTCTGGATTTAGAGATTTGGTTCTTGGATTTTTCTGGCATTTGACACATGGTCGGATGAGGAGTTCTTAATGGGATTCTGTAACCATATTTACTGACATATTCTTGGCATGATGATACCGGAGAACAGGGACAAAGAGCAAGTCCGAGGTTAACTTGTCTAAATTGGTTCATAGTATGAGGTGCATATTTGTGCATTTCTTGCATGCATGTATTAGTATAGAAATTCATCCTGAGAACAATATTTTGTTTTTTGCAAAAGAATGTACCAGCCATAGATTTTTTTGTTTGCATTCTCTTGGTTTCTTTTAATATCATGTGGGGGCTTCCTCTTCAATTGTGTGATGCTCTCTTGCAAATGAAATTGTACAGTCTCCTGGGGCTAGAGTCAAGGTCAGTTTTTCCAACTACTAAATGGAACATTTTTCCAGAATGATGTATCCCTAGAATCAATTTGTGCCTGTGTTTTCATGTTTGAAAATTTTCCTATGCTGCTGTTCAAAATGTTGAAATGTTTGATTGTGCAGTCAAAGAAAATACGCTGAAAAAGGTGGGGCAAAAATGGCAACATTGTTGATGAAAATAACTTGCTAAAAAGTGGTAGAAGCAATTTGAAATGTAGGCATTATTAGGGTTGAGATGAAAAGGGTGTTGAATGCAATAGGAGAAGAGTGATCATGCCTCATGACAATTGGAAATATCTTGCTGATATGAACAAAAGGATACATGAAAATGGTGGAAAGAAATGAAATGGAACAATTAAATCAAATCACTTTTACATGGAGCGAAGTTTGGCATTATATTTAACAAAACTTGACATCGAACCTGAAGATGGAGATTGTCTTCTTCAGTCATAAAACTCCTTAAGTCTCTTACAACACGTCTAGTTTGTTGATGCAACTATGTACTACCAAGAATTGTACCATCACTGATTATGTTTTGGAGTGAAACATCAGTGGTGGGTGTGGTACTGGATGTGTGTTCTTCAACAATGGTTAGGCTAGTAGAAGGGCAAGGTTCACTTGGAGTGGTGGTTTTTGATGTTAAATCACCAGTGCAAAGATCAACATGCCCAGATGCTCGTTTGTTTGAAGGTCGTCCACTGTGAAATACAAATGGTTTAGGTACTGTGTATTGTCGTTTGGTCTTCTCAAACACCTATTGACAACAACCATGTATGATCTTAGCTCAAAATTGCAAGCATGAAATCATGACTTTGATG
>Ga0116228_10003633_pt1 | contig 13592 bp, 11 predicted proteins | sample S1TSphfallax_2_FD_89694 | JGI IMG/M metagenome (GOLD analysis project Ga0116228, IMG submission 89694) | Host-associated microbial communities from peat moss isolated from Minnesota, USA - S1T2_Fc - Sphagnum fallax MG | ecosystem: Host-associated > Plants > Peat moss > Unclassified | place... | reverse complement strand
ATGATTTTGTGTAAAACTGTGAATGCAAAGAGCCAATAGATAGATCATCCCATGTTCACAAAATCTTCTCCATGAGTTGGGTAGGCTAGGCCAAGGATGCCTTAATGTGTTATATTCATAGATGACTTCAAGCTAGTATGACTTGATGCTAGAAAGAGTAGATGTCATTGGTCCACCAAGAAACCTAGCTCACCCAAATTTTTAGGATTATGGATTATCAATCACAAACTCCAAAGTGATGGGGTGGTTAGGCATCAAGGTGCCTAATAATAAATTTTTTTGGGTCAATTTACTTTTTACAATAAAATAGTAATACTATATAATTTGTTATTGTACTAAATAATGAAATTGTGCTTGAGATCTTCATTCAAACTTTTCACATGGTTGTAATGTATTTTCAGTAATTTCAAAAAGCAATTTAGTTATTGCCTAAACAACTTAATATAATACTATGCTAGTAGAAATTTCATGCTAGATTTTTGATCATTCAAATATTTGTGAACAATCATCCCAAATTATTTGAATGTTGAAATATTGTTACTCTGCATATTATGTTGAATTGTACTGAATATATATATATATATATATATATATACTAGTGGTACCCGTGACCTTCGAACACTATGAAGTCCCCTGGTTTCTTTAAACCTGGTTCATGTCTTAGTTTTTTTTAGAAACTTTTATCCTGCAAGACTACAGGAGTTTTTCCTCCTTTCCTCCTCCTCCTCTTCCATCATCTTCTTCTTCCAGGATGAGGAGCTTGGATGATGGGACGGATGACGGGACGGATGGATGGAAAGGACGACGACCACCGGACAGACTAAGGATATTATATAAGAAGATTGAGCCCTTCATATTTGAGTACATAATTTGCCTCACCTCATGCAATAAAAACCTTGAACTTTTGTACTTTTGTTGGCCAAAAGCACCACTACTTCTTGAACCCTAACCCCTTGGCTGTGCTGTTCAGCCAGGCCACTCTCCGCCACATCACGGGCGGTGGGTACAACTAGAGTACTTCGCCCTTCATTTCATTTGCGTGGCCCAAGACGCAGGGCGTAGTCTCTCACCTATTTGCAATCCCAATTTTAGTTTTATCGGTGGGGTTGGAAAGCGTGGCCCAAGACGCAGGGCGTATAGTCTCCCACCTATTTGCAATCCCAATTTTAGTTTTATCGGTGGAGTTGGAAAAAAGTAGCTAACACTTGGATGTCAGAAACATGTTTGAAAGTTCACACATACAGAGCACCGCTGGTTGGAGATGCTCTAAACTTTAGACTCCTCAGTTTGGAACTGCAGAGTGAAAGTAAAAGGAGTGAGAGAGACATACACAAACGCACGATAGAGAAAGAGAGAGAGAGAGAAAGAGAGATGGCGGTCGGGGTTTTGGCGTTGCAAGGTTCATTCAGGGAGCACATAGCATGTGAGTTACTGCTGCTTTTTGGTTTGTAACGTCGCACTGGTTACAAATTACAACCATGTACCAAGTATCTGAAGGCGTAGGGGGCAGGTGTGGCTTCAAGTAAAGACTTGAGGGGTTTAAGGTGTAAAGAGTCTGATGACACTTGATGATGCCTTTTGTGGTGACAAGTTTCAAGGTTGTGACAAGAAGAAGAAGAAGAAGGAAGGAGTTTTTATGTTTGGTTGGACGAAACTGTGGCAGGTTTACGGAAGCTTGGAGTGGAGGCAATGGAGGTGAGGAAGCCAGAGCAACTAGAGGGTTTGGCTGGCCTCATCATTCCAGGAGGCGAGAGCACCACCATGGCTAAGCTTGCTGAGCACTATCATCTTGTTAGTCATAATCTCACTCTGAAGAGTAATTTTCTCCCTTGTCTGTAAAATTCAAAATCCTAGCATTAGAGCAACTCCACCGGTGTTCAGTATGTGACGCTGCAAACCAAAATCGGATGAAGAAAAGTAAAAATTGCCGGTTTGTCTCATCAAAATGGTTTTGGCTCAGTATTTTTGCAATGTTTGCTGAGGTTGGTAAAAGGCACAGCAAAGCCTAACGACTGCTGTTGATTGGTTACATAGTTTGATTGGTCCAGGTGGGCTGCTATTCGTAGTCTTCTGCCTATTTGTAGTCCCAAGTCCTAGTTTTAGTTTTGTGGGTGGGGTTGGAAAAAAGCAAATAACTAAACTTTGACGTGAGAAATATTTTTGCAAGGTGACATGCTGAGCACGACTAGAGATGCTCTTAGTCCAGGAACCTTCTTCCCCTTTCTTTGCCCATGTTGTTAAATGATGCCATGTGATTGATCAGATAAGCAGATTGGAAACACACATGAGCTGAAAAGCTTATAGTCTACTAGTGAAATCACAAAGACAGTCCACTGATTTTCCTTACTCCTATTTTAAGCAGACAATCCCCTTGTAACCAGTTACAGAGTGACATGCCTTTCCCTTGGTCCTATCAACTCTCTTCCATTCTTTGCTTATTTTCTTTGTTTGGCCATTTTGAGTGAGATGGTAACATTTTGGCTCTGTATGGGATCGGTTATTGAGATGCAGTTTCCAGCTTTAAGAGAGTTTGGGACTTCTGGAAAGCCGATATGGGGAACTTGTGCTGGTCTCATCTTTCTGGCTGATAAGGCTGTCGGTAAGTATGTAGCAAGTGCCTAGAACCTCACAAGGGGGGTTAGCTTGTTGAAGGCTTGTCAAATGGTGTGAATCAGACAGTGCATTCTCAGTCTTACAATTTTACAAGGCTTTCACTTCATCAGTTTTGGGACAGCAAGCATGGTTGTCTCCTTGAAAATGACTGAATTGGAGGAGTGTGTTATACAGGGCAGAAGGCCGGTGGTCAGGACCTTCTTGGTGGCCTGGACTGTACTGTTCATCGTAACTTTTTTGGTTGCCAGGTAGTTTTCTCTCCCTCTGCCAATCATAGAATCTGGTCAATTTGCTGCATTCAGAATTTCCAATGTCAATGAGTTGATGATTGCTTCGTCTTCTACTGAATGCACTAAACAGCTCCAATCATGCATCCTGAATTTTGAGACTGTATAGGGTTTTGGTGTTTTTATGAATGTGTGGCTCATCATCATTGGTAGAACATGGTTGCAGCTGAATAGCTTTGAAACACAGCTCCCTGTGCCTGCATTGGTGTCAGAGGAAGGAGGGCCCTCAAGCTTCCGAGCAGTGTTCATCCGTGCACCAGCCATCACAGAGGCAGGTCCTTCTGTAGAAGTTCTGGCTGAGTACACAGTACCATCAAACTTTCAAGCTTCTTCACTTGATCAGGTCATCAACATATTGCCTTTCTGGAACATTGCTAGATCAAATGCAGTTGATCCAAAGCAATTTCTTAAATTCACAGCTTGGTGGTAACTTTTTGTATTTTGTCATGATATCTTCACAAGCACTGTGGGGTTTCTCATATTGGTTTTTCTGCAAGTACAGGTTGAAGGCCAAGAAGAATTGCAAAAAGTGATAGTGGCGGTGAGGCAAAAGAATCTGATGGCAACTGCTTTCCATCCTGAGCTAACATCAGATATGCGCTGGTAGGCTCCTTCATCATGCTTCTTTTCATATGAAAGTCATTATCCCCGAATCCTAAACATTTCCACTGATCCATATGAGGAGTTTGGAAGTGTAGTGCATAGAAGATGTAGAATGTATGTATGGTTGCAATGGCAGCTAGTCACTGCCATTTATGATGAAGTTAAGTGGCTGATACTCTGTGAGTGAGACTCTTGAGGCTATGACTGAACTCATTCTTGTCATGCTCAGTTTGTTTTGGCTGGAACTGACGCACAAGGTTACCTTCAATTTCTTTCCTGTGGAGGCCTCTCTGCAATCTTCTTGAAGTGACTATGAGCTTTGTTTCATGGCTCAGCCACTGAAGGCTTGTTTATTTGGCAAGACAGTTGTCAGGATCTTTAACTACTCACTGTTGATCTGTACACCTAACAAACATCTCATTAGCAGTTTTGAGATGTGAATATGAGTACACAGATGACTGCTCTTACAAAAAAGCATGTTCTGAAGAGTACTTGTTAAGGGCTTCAAACACATGACAAGTTAATTTATGGAAGATTTGTTTTTGTTTCTGTTTGTCCAGAGGCATATTGAAAACTGCCAGCTGATGCATTGATGTTTTGCAGGCATAGATATTTTTTGAAGATGGTAAACGGAGACAAAAATTTGGAATGCAGAAAAGAGTCCTCCATGATGGGATTACCACAGGTCAAGGATCTTCCAATATTTAGGGAGGCAGATCACTTGAGCTTTGACAATGATTGTGATCAGGGTTGATTCACTCTAATGCCCTGAAATTTACAGCTATTGCCTTTGATCCAAACATTTGTGTTACATTAGGGTTAAGCACCCCCATTCATATTAGGACTCTAATGCTGGTCACCCATTAACATGGCTTAATTGCCCATTTCTATTCAGTTGTGTTGCCTGCTAGTTATGTTAGCCTAACTTTAGCCCTGATGGGAGGAATCTGGACCTTCCAGGTTCAATGCAACTGCAATTGGGACACCCCCCTTGTATTAGAAAATTTATGACGGCCCTTCTCAATAGGAAATGTAGAGTCATTTTATTTTTTGGTGGCTTGTACTTTATATCAGTGTTGGGTGGTTCTTTCATTTTGAGAAAAACCTTCTGTTCTGGGTATGCAAAATAACTTCAAATGGTTTTGGTTCCAGTTTTGATTTTGAGAACTGAAACAAAGAGGTTTTGGATCTGGTCTGCTTTCTTTCTTAGCAAGATGATTCTGGTTTAGATTTTTGTGAGACATTTTTCTAGTGCTTTTGGATCTCAGATATTTGATAAATGAATTTTGGTCAATTGCCAATTAGTTTGTTAAGGTTGTTAAGTCACGATTACCATTGTATTAAAGATTAAGGTGTAGTTGAAGTTTGTTAAGGTTGATTAAGCTTTGAGGGTTGATTAAGGCTGTTAATTTACCAATCAAAGGTTGATTCACACCTAGGATTTAGTTAGGAGATGCCCAGTAACAAATACTTGTTAGAGCCATGTTCACACCAATGACAACAAAAACTTATCTTACGTTATTGGTGATCATTAAATCAATCAAACCTTTGTTCACACATTGAGTTAGGTACATCCTACTTACCAAATGCCTATTATCATTATTCACAAAGTGTGCCATTGATAACAAATCAACATGATCTTTTTCAGTGTTGGCAAAAGCTTTTGCTCATAGTTGCAAGGATCTCTAGCTTCCTTCTGCAGCTTTTTTTTGGGTAGCTTTGGAGATCCCTATAGAGGCTTCCTCTTCAAGCCACCTTTTGTTCTGTGCTTGATCATCATTTGGAACATCTTCATCTGTAATATTTACATTGTCTTCAAAGTTTGCAACAAGTTTGTTCTATCGTCTCTCCTTTTTGTTATGTGTGTTCTAGTTTAGCATGTGTGTTTCATTGAGCACATTTTCTCAAACTTTGTAGTTTTCTCTTCATTTTTGTTTCATTACAATAGTGTTTTTTATAGTGTTCATTAGCATTAAGTTTTCATTATCTCCTTTTTGTAGCAACACATCTTCAATGTCTTCTTTTGTTCATTGCAATGCTTTCATTTACATTTCATGCTCAAGCTTCATTAGTGTTCATGTGTGTTTTATAATGAATGCATCAATGTGCATGCTTGTTTTTTTGCAATGTTCATTTGCATGTGTGCATGTTCTTGCACCTCTTGCTTATAAATCGGACTATGAACTTGTGCCATGGTTTGAAACCATCATTGTGAAGCTTCTTCACCATGGAGCAATGAATTATTATTTTCAGAATGGAAGAAGGAAATTTCACTATGGATCAATAGAACTATGAAGTTGTTTAAGTTATCACTCTAGTCTTCAAGTTGTTAGTTAGTGTTCTTGATAAGAGATTGAATGAGCAAGAGTCTAAGATTTCAAGATGATTTTGTCCTTGCTTTTCTCTCTTAACATTTTTTTTTAAGCACATAGTTTTAGATGGTATGTTAGAGTGTCATGTAAACAAAACATGTCACCTTATCTACTTATAGCCTTGTAATGCACCCTATGATTAGATTACAAAAAAAAACAACATGGTTTTATTACACATTTATATCCTTTCAACCTTACCTTCTAACCTTTAAACATAAACCTCTTTTATTTAAAATATTATCATTTATCAAAGGAACTTTGGTTTCATCATATCTTTCAATACTTGATATTATTTTCAACCACTAATTGTATCATTTAATGAAGGTCATATCATATATTGGAAGAAATGGTTCAACATATCTTTACATAATAATATAATGTAAAAAAAATTTAGGTTAAAAAAATTAATGATTTTTTCAACTTACAAATGGGAATATTTCAAGAATATTTTTGAATATGTAATTACCTAAGTGGATAAGGTTGTTTCCTATTAGTGTTAAGGTAGCCCAAGGGTATTATAAGGTTGGAAAGAAAAATGGTGGTGGGAAGGTGGTGGTGAAAATGGTGGCAAGAACGATGTAAGGTAGGATTATTAGAACTAGATGCAAAGTTATACACATGGTGGATGCACTACCTTCATGGAATTTTCCAACTTGATTAATGCAACTAATGTGTTGCAGATTAGTCATGAAAATTGCTACACTATTATTATAATACTACTTTGATGATATGGTAATATAATTTTTAAAAAAAATATTAAAACAAATGAAAGTAGATTACAATTTTCATGAATAAATTGATATGGAGGTCATAACCTTGGGTTTATGACCAAGGTTGAGATGAAACAAAAATAAACATTCCAAAAATGAAGCCAACACATGGTATAATTCACACATTCCCCATATGAATGGGAAATGTGTGGGGGTGCAATAGAAGAACACCCATGATTTTCAAGTGCACTTTCACTTTGGAAATCATGATTCATAGGTAATCATAAGACTTTTAAAATAAGGTTCAAGGGGTCAAATCTTGTCCAAATTAGTTCATTGAAAATATTTCCTTGAATATTATACGTATTGGGTTTAAATTTTGAAAAAACTATTTGAAAGGTTTGGACAGATTTGTCAAAATGGTTTTTGACCATTTAGACTATTATTTCAAATATTAAATGATGTTTGATTGGGGAGAAATTGATACAACATTAGAAAATTCTTTCCAAGGGATACACTATAATGTGTGCACATGTTCACATTGATTAAATAATATAAAAGTTGCATTGGTGTCCAAAATTGCAATATATCAAAATAGTCTAGATTTTGATAAACAACTTCATGTACAAGTCTTGAGGAAAATGTCAATTCAATGTAAGGGTGATGGTGAGCTATAAGGAAAAAGGTAATGCCTTTTTCTATGTCCAAGTCATGGTGAATCTTATTGATCCATTTGAGTTAGTTTGGTAGTTTATGAATCAAATTTGACTCCAATTGCAGTAACCACCCTCATTGTTTGGTTTGTACAATTTTGATTTCAATGAAAGGTCAATTTGAAGACTCAATTCATCTTAATTTTCATTCCAAGGTTTTCACCCTTTTTGTTTAGTTGGAAGGAACTAAAAAAACACATTTCAAGATTTTGCATTTCATTGTTATATTCAAAATTGGGCAATTTATATTTAACATCAATACAAATTCACAATTTTGAGGGTGTTTCATTTGATATTAGACCTCTAACAATATTATGTAATTATTAAAAATGGCACCAAAAAAAAATTGATAGTTTTTAGGCTGGTCCATGTTATGTAGTTGCGAAATCACAATTGATGATAGTGTCAATGTTATTTCAATATTTAAAGTGTTAAAATTTTAACTAGTCCACACATTTTGTTACATGACACCCAAGACAAAGTGGTAAGCTATGTGGCACTTGTTGATTTGATGTTAATAACTAATGTTTAAAAACATTCAATTTGAAGAAAATGTAGATTTTAGAGTTTGTTTGTGGTGTTACATAAAGCATCAAAACTTGAATGATCCCAATGAAGAAAATGTAGATTTTATAGTTTGTTTGTGGTGTTACATAAAGCGTCAAAACTTGAATGATCCCAATGAAAAAAATGTAGATTTTATAGTTTGTTTGTGGTGTTACATAAAGCGTCAAAACTTGAATGATCCCAATGAAGAAAATGTAGATTTTATAGTTTGTTTGCGGTGTTACATAAAGCATCAAAACTTGAATGATCCCAATGTTTATTAATGTCCTTGCAAAGCCCCCTCCCCCTCCCCCTTTTTCTTCCCCACCTTGTTTTCTCTATGTTGTTTGTGCTATGCTATCATCACTTCTTGCTCCAAATTCTATCTATAGAACCGTTGTAATGAACATAGATTCTTCACATTGTTTCTTCCAACAATTGTTTTGGTTGGAAAATTTAGAAAACTATTTATTTGGGCCAACAAATCTATAATAAAATCAATAAACAACAATTGCCATGAAATTGCAAAGAAAAACTTACATCCCCATTGCCAAGACAAAAAAAAAAAGTGCAATGATGAAAAGAAAAGTTCTTGTTTATAAAGAGAATTGAGAGGTTTTTCAATGTAATACTAATAAATGAAACAAAATGAAAGAATATGAAAAAAATACGCGAAGCTTTGAACAAACTATAACACTTGTTAAAAAATAGAAAAAAATGTTAACCATAAAAAGGAAGAAAATTGACCTCCTCAAGAAGCTCCAAACAAACAACTACTATGAAGTTCCACACAAACAATAGGTATTTCTTTCAACAATTCCAAAAAGATAATAATTAGTGCTTAACTTGGTTAGGTCTTATAGTATATAAATCATAGTTTTCAAAGAATTTGTCAAATAAGCAACCTTTTATGCAATTTCCGTGTTCATTGCTTGTTATTTCATGAACATTGTCAATCCTTTTAAGAGGTATTTTAAATCTTCGGAAATGAAAATTAATTATTTTTTAATTTAAAAAAACTGAAACATGACTTAGGACGTTAATAACAAATAGTTGAAAAATATGATCTAAGGGTAAAAAAAAAAGAAAAATCTAGATTCATATTCAACAAATATGAATGCCATATTGGTTATTATATTAATTTTTAAAAAATTCCAAAATGAAGTTTTTGATCATTGGTGGAAAAAAAAAGAAAATTCCTTTAAATAATGTTTTCCCCATAAAAATTGTCCTTAAAATTTTCCTATAAATAATAAAAATCATATTTCCCTTTGCAAGTGTAAACAGGTAAGAAGGTACGTAAACTGGAGCGAAGCTTGACCCGGCGTTCCACTGGGTCGAACACTTTCCCGCTCCAGTACCATGAACCGCAGCCGATAGATTTTAGGCTGTAGCCGATAGCAGTCGTCGATCTTGCTAATGACCCCGCCCGTCGAAACCTCGGGGTAAATTCTTCTTTCTCTCCTTTCTCCATGTGCGGTGGGGGACCTCGTACACCTGCCCGTTGAAACCTCGGGTCTCTTCTCTCTCTCGTTTCTCCATGTGCCAGGGGGGACCTCGTCCACCTGCCCGTTGAAACCTCGGGTCTCGTCTCTCTCGTTTCTCCGTGCGCGGGAACCTTTGTCCGAAATTCGTCGAAGAAGCTTTGCCTTGCGTTGCCCCAATTTGTGTCATGCAGCAGCAGCAGCAGCAGCAGCATCAAGAAGCTTTGCAGTTGGGAAATGCTAAAGACTTCATGTTTTCCTTTTTCTGCATTTTGGGTTTGTCGTAGCTCGTTGTTTCAGGGAGCCATTGCCCAGTATAGACTTGATAACTGCTACTTTTTTTGGCGTTTGAAGGCCTTTTGTTCTTCTTGGGTAAGGATTCGTCGAAGTTTTTTCTAGCTGTAGATCTGCTGCTGCTGAGATCATTCTTTTCAAGCTGAGAGGCATGAATTCAGTAAGCCAGCTGGGAGGAGAGGTTTTTACGGCCGGGGTTTTGAAACTCTTCCTTTTAGGTTAGCGTTGGTTTGTATTCTGTGAAGCTTTCCTTCTTCCTTGGGGATCGGGGCTCGACGGAGAAAATCTGGAAAGCGAGAAGTTCAAAGCTGTAGCGGACATACAGTTTACTGACAATGCAAAGGTACGTGAATTCTGTCATCATTTTCCGTGAAACCCTGCCTTCTGGTAGTCGGTATTGTTGCGTAATTCTGTTGTGTGCACTCCCCTCATTGTCCCAGATGCTTGAGTAACGAGAACTAGAGGGTTGTGAGCAAGTCCTTTTAAGCTTTCTCAGATGATATGCTCCTGTTTGCGTACATGCATAAATTGTGTCTAATGAAGAAGGGGGGTGGTGTTGGTGGTGGTTGTGGGTCATGTGCAGAAAACCAAAACCTGATAAATCCTCAAACAATGATGACTTCTCACAAAAGATTCATACCAATCTGGTGGAACACTTGCAATGCATTGCAGATCCCTATAAGCTGATGAAGGCCCTTAACTTGGGTTGTCTCTATTCACTTTCAGGCCAAAATCCAGATGGTGCTGGTGATCCTCAGAAACCTAAAAGGTTTGTTGTAGATCATCAGGTTCCTCTTCACAATGTGCAATGCAGTTTTTTTCAGTTGTGTCATGGAGTTCATATGATTTTTGGTGCATTTAATAGAGCACCTTGTGTTGTTTTGCAGCTTTCATTTCCAAAAGATCTGTATGGATAGCATTTGACAGGAGGGACCTGAGCTTGTGTTGTTACTTACTAGACCTAATTTCAATTTTGTACAGACCTACAAGCTTTCTCTTCCAACGACTTGATGAAGAAACAATTTGTACTGCATCCCAGGTATCTTCCCTACACTACCTACCTACTTGTCCATCTGAATTTCTGTTTGATGTGTTGGGTTTTGTCCCAAGAAGAACTATAGTCTTCCAGTTGAGATAGAAGTTTTCCTCTTGATGTTCTCTGATTTTCATATTGGTATATGTCATCAGTACCATGTCACTAGCATATAGTGGATGTTTACTTAGTAATGGCACTGTGAAGAGTGCAGCAGCTATTCCTCTTGCTTTGCTGTGGTTCTATTGTGAAACCATCACTGTTCTCAACTCTATGGCAGGCATGGAAAAGCCTATCGAATGCTTCAGGAGTTTCCAGGAGTTATCTGAGGCCAGGGGTCAGTGCTCCCATTATTGACAAAGAGAAACTCAATTCTCTGAGTTTCAGACAAGGGACCCCATGCCAATCCAACAATGGCAACATTGTCCATGGATCCAAAGATGCTGCTCATCCTGCTGGTTTCATCCCAGAAAACAAGGATGTGGGTCACAGACTCAGTGATGAGTCCACATCCCTCAGGGCCAGTACCTCCTATGTTGGAGGACAGGCAACTCCCTTAGAGCATAAGAGGACCCAAACATTTTCAGGGCCCCCTCCTACCTCTGCAGATGTTGCAAACTTTGTGGGTCAACCAATCATGGGAATTCCCATAGACCTTTGTAATCAAACAAGCATGTCATCAGATACTGCATCAAGCCACAGGAACATGAAAGGCATTGAAAGGTCTGGTTCTCTAGCTGCATCTTCAAATTTCTTCATCATCAGTCAATGTGATCTACTCTGCTTGATCACAATAAGTGCCTTGGAGGATATATGTGAAATGAACTTTCCAGTGTAACCTATTCTCTGGGGATCTGCTTTCTGATGTGACAACAAATGGATGGCTGGGAATAGGCAGTCGAGCCAAAGGCCATGCTTGGAGGAGAGCTATCAGATTGCTTGTAAATTCAGGCCCCCAGTCACCTCACATGGCAAGAGCACCAGTGGAGCAGGAGAGCGGTTTTTATCTCCAATCAACCTGACCAGTGGTGAATCGGAAGAACACTTCTATTCTTTGGAGGAAGATGATGACATTCTACAGGTTATCTGCCATCTTCTCATTCCTGTATTGATAGTGGGTAAAGAAGCAAGCCCTAAGCAGGGCCTCCAAAATGTCTAGATCTCATTGTCTCCTAATCAAGGTTTAGAGCATTATGAGTTCACATGCAGAAGTTCTTCATGAACTTATTTGAAAGTGCTTCTCCCTAGATGGGTGTCATTCTGTATACCCCTTGTACATGACAAAAACTTGAGGATACATGTTTGCAGAGCATTGATCTTGACCAGATAGTCTCAGAACATTATGAAAGGGGATGCTCACAACAATCAACTCAAGTTACAAGCAACGTTAGGACAGCCACACCACCCTCAGTGGAATCGAAGTCCAGAGCAGCTTTCATGACCCCTGGGACAACAACACTTGCAGAAACTGATTCTCATTTTCTATGTAGACATGGTGTTGAGGTCAGGTTTTCAACAACTGTATCACTCATTCAAGGAACTAAATTTCCTTACTATGTCAATCTACCCTAAACCCTAAACCCTTTCTTGCAGAAGCCCATTGACCTGTACTGAAATGAGAGTAGTTTGCAGGTTCATTGTTGTGCAGAGGCAGGCCTTCACCTACAAGAGATGAAGGACAAGCTCATACTCATTTCTAATGAACTCCTTGACAATACAGCAGACCTGGCTCTGAGTCGCTTTGAGGAGCTTCGTGTAGAAAGGTGAGTTCCATTGTGTTGTTTCAGTGATGTGGATGGCTTCTTTTCTAACACCATAGCTTACAAATCTGCATATGCTGAAGCTAAGTGATGCTTGAAAATGATACTGACAATCCCACACCTGCAAGGTCAGTATGTGTGCTCAATCATGCATCCTCCACTCTTTGATGTTTATGCTGAGTCTATTTTGGGTATTGATGTCTGGTTATATCAAAGCAGCTCTTGGTAACCATTTTCTTATGGTCTGGTTGCAGGTCAACACTGAACAAAGAAATTAAAGCTCTGGAGCAACATCTACAGACCCTGGTATTCCATGAAAAACAGAACTTGTCTGCTGTTCAAAACCCTATCATGCTTGGCAATAGTTATGCCCCTGGAGGGCATGGATTTGGTCAACAAAATGGATTCTGCACACCCACTAATGCAGCTGCTGACTACTACAATCCAGCAGCCACCCGACTGACAGGGAATTTTTCTGGCACTGGAACAAATGGGTATGTTGGAGGGGGCACGGGCAACTTTCCACAGCCTTCCTTTCCTCCAACATCATGGGAGAACAACAGCAGTGGCACATATGATATACTGCCAACCTCTTCCTTTGATAGTCTTGGTCCTCGGGTGGGCCTCCAAATGCAAAGTGGACCTCCACAATTTTCAGAAGTAAACTATAGTGAGGGGAGCTCAGATCCGCAGTGGTGCAAGAAGGATTTTCCGTGGACAAGGAAACTTGAGGTCTGTCCCAAGCAGTAAACTAGCATGCTCTTGCACTTTGACTACTACACACTATTCCCACAGTCAGAATGATAAATTGACAGCTTTTAGTCTGTACCTGCAGGAAACAAACAAGAAGTACTTTGGCAACAAGTCCTTCCGTTTGAACCAACGAGAAATTATCAATGCAACAATGTGTGGCCGAGATGTCTTTGTGTTGATGCCAACTGGTGGAGGGAAGAGTCTCACATACCAGGTGAGGTTACTTGGGTTGCTTGGTCAAGTGCAACCAGTTTAAAGTTGATTGCAACCAGGCAGAAATTAGGTTTTGTAATCTGAGCTTATATGAAGCAAATACTCATTTGGAAATCATGTATTCTGTAGGAACTGTGGAGGAACTGCTCCATGAAGAGATGGGTGAAGCTGTTTTCTGACATTCCAGCTCCCAATTTTAGGCATGTAGATT
>Ga0116228_10003632_pt1 | contig 13593 bp, 15 predicted proteins | sample S1TSphfallax_2_FD_89694 | JGI IMG/M metagenome (GOLD analysis project Ga0116228, IMG submission 89694) | Host-associated microbial communities from peat moss isolated from Minnesota, USA - S1T2_Fc - Sphagnum fallax MG | ecosystem: Host-associated > Plants > Peat moss > Unclassified | place... | reverse complement strand
TTTGTACACAAGGTAGTAAGGCTACCATTGGACGCAGATAAGTTTCAACCCTTGTATGATTCAATCACTTGTTCCATGTACCTTATCCACCAAATACATTTCTGAGCACTGAAGAGGGAAACAATGTTGCAACTGGAACTTATTGGAGACCCACATTCACAGCCTGGTGGTTTGAAGGATTTGGCAGCTGTCATTGATGACATCTTACATGGCCTTGCAGACTTGCACAAAGAAGGCTACACCCACAGGGATATAAGATGGTAAAACTGTATTAAAGTAAATGTTCAGGGTGAATGGAAATGGGTGATTATAGACTTGGAACCTGCTGGACGTGATGGAGAGGAATGGGAAGGTGATGGATTAACGGCTTGGGATGAGAGCACGTTGAAAGACTGTGATGGAAAGAAAATATACACTAAGGCATCAGACATGCTCCAACTTGGCAAGCTGATAGTGGAGGCTACATATAGTGGACATAGTGAGGAAGATTCAGATTTGTATCCCATGGGAGAAAAGATGCAGTGGGAACATCTAGCAGCCACGACGATGCTTGAGGATATCTGTAAGCATGGTTGTGAACATTGTGGCAAGTTTGACACTGCGGCGAGTGAATCAAGTTTGACGAGGCTGAGAGGGGGTTGTGAGAATAGTGGTTCTTGAGCTGCTAGGCAAGTAAGGTCCTCTCTAGTGTAGTAATGAAGTCAACTAAGTTGATTTCTTTGAAGTAAACTAGATTTTTTATATGCATGGTTGTTTGGTGGGTTTGAATTTGGTTAATCCTTCATGTAACTAAAATACTAAAGATTATATTGTCAAACACTAAAGCTTTGACAAGCGTAGTGTTGATCTGTATCTTGCTTTACTCTATTGTAAAAAAAATTTCAATACAGGATGTGCAGGTTGGTGAAATGAAATTCCTTTTTTGTGCTCAAACTGAAGAATGTGGTATTCAGGGTAATGTTGTTAGATTTGGTGTGCAAAAGTCAACAAGCTGACAGGAGAGAATTTGTTGCCTCTTTTGCTGCTATATGCAAAACATCCACTATTTTTAATGTTGCCCACAAGTTCTATGACCTTGCTACCAAAACATCATTTTGGACTTGAATGTATCTAATGACATGAGCATTGATGCGGTGCTTTGTTCATAATTTTCATTTTGTAAGCTTTATAATAATTAAGTGAAACAATAAACTATACATAATATGCATTAGAAATATTCAAAATGTAAGTACCACTTGGGTTGAACTAATAAAAAAACTTGCGATTAGTGAAATAAATAAGATCTTACTTATCTACCTAAGCCTACTTAGCTAGCTAGGCTAAAGTGTGTAGGTAGTCTGGGCTAACTATAATGACATGTGAGAAGTGGTCATTTGTCCACATGGATACTACTTATCTACCTAAGCCTACTTAGCTAGCTAGGCTAAAGTGTGTAGGTAGTCTGGGCTAACTATAATGACATGTGAGAAGTGGTCATTTGTCCACATGGATACGCACATGTTGTTAGTTTAATTAATCAATATTCTACAGATATGCCATGTGTCATAATGACATTTATCATTAGTTGTACATTTCACACAATGTAAGGTCCAACAATTTTAATTGCAAATGTTGTTTGCAACTAAAAAATAGCTGCACTTGCAAGTTGCAAATTCCAATTTTTTGTCTAATGATATCAATACAAGGTTGATATGAAAGCTTAAAAATAGATCCAATACCAAGCAAGAGTTATGGCAAAATAGAATCATTATAAGTTCCTTTGTGCATACTAATAGGAAGATGAACTGATGACACATGTGCTTTAAAAGGGTGATAAGAAGGGGTCCCATATAAAGGAACAATGCACTAAGTGAAATTTCAAAGACTACAAAAACCACACCAGATCAAAACTAAGCCACCACACCTCCATGTCAACAATTTGAAATGATCAGAGCCTGCACTCAGGAACCCACCTCAACCCCTACATAATGGAAAGAATAGACTATTGATTCAATCCAATATTCTTCTCATAGCTGGACATTTGTGTTTATACCTTTATGTCCGCAGATATCACACTATATCTTTTTCAGCTGATTGCTCCTGACTCATGGGTCATGCTCTAGAAGCACAAGATGTGGGGAAGCGTCAATGCAGTTTAACAGTCATCCCACAACAGGCCTTAAAAGAAAAAGTGAAAACCGTTCCTCATACATAAAATAGGTTGGCATTTCCCTGGCATATTGGTGAGGGTGTGATGCCAATTTATCGGCGTGCAGAACCCCTCTGGAAGCGGGAGTTATCTTCTTCATCAGATTCAATATCTCCATACATCCAAATGTTGTGGCGTGCCTTTCTGGCCTCATCCTGCAACTGTTCATACTTTGCAAATACCTCTTTCTTCTCTGGGCTATCCCAATCATGCTTCTTCTCCAGCCTAGCCAACCCCACCTAGCACAAAACAACAGATCAACCATAAGTACTCTTCTCTGTGCTCTCACAATCATGCTTCCTCTGGACCCTAGCCAACCCTGCCTAACATAGAACTGATGAACCACTAAGTACCCTAAAGGGTATACTGGGTTCTAATGCCAAAATTCATGATACAGTAATAACCAAGTTCCCACAGAACTGCCTCACTTAACATTGGGACGGTACAGAAAGGATCTGAGGAAAATCAAGTCCAGTTGCATCAAGTGGTGGAAATGGTACCCACTTCAAGAAGGATAGCTTGGATGCTTTTGTTGGTCTCCTGGTCAATCAGAGTAACAATGAGGCGAGGTCCTGTTCCTTGACCTTTGACCTTCCCACCTGTTGTATCCTTCTCTTCAACTATCATACGAAACACCTTGTTACTGACTACACCAGAAATGAACTGTGCTGCCTCCTCCCCAAAATCCTCCTCCAGCTCAGGGACCTTGACATGTGCAAGACTACAGAGCTGAGCCAGGCCTTGCAGAGGTGAAGAGACTGCAGGATCCAGTGGTCGCAATCTTGAGTGTGGAACTGTCTCCTGGTTTCCATAGTCAATGTAAAAGACATCATATTCTGCCTTGCCTGATGTGGGTACTTGCCGCGGAGCAGTCACTATCTGTGTACCCAATGTCAACACAGTAATAACCAGGTTGGTACATAGATTCTTATGGTTCAGAAAACCTCACACTAATAGAGAGCTGGTTTAGTTAAATCCTGTGAAAATTCTGCTAGTCATTCAATGAGGTGTTCTGATGATTTCTTCAACTGCATTGATTAAGGCACAATGGCATCTGGAGTTTCACACATCTTCACATTACCCCTTCTACTTCAGCAACTCTGGTCATTCCATACCTAGCCATACATCTCATCATTTCAGCTGTTTCTCTTATCAAAAAATGTCTCAGTATTTGTGTTCAAGCTCTACAAAAGCAATGGTAGAAAATGGAAAACAGAAGACCCCTGAAGCCCTTGCAACAAACATTACGTTTGTTCATCCATATGGGGCAGGGTACCCACAAACTTACCAAGGCACGATTCCAGGAGTCATCGCCTGTAAATTGAGCTATAACAGTATCCCCCTTGGCGGGTTGGAAGGAGCTGGGTAGCATGTGCATGTCCTTGAGTCGTAGGCCTTCAAGTGACTGCTGGATGGCACCCACACGGGCATCTTCCACAGATTGGATATAAAACCTCCCCCCACCCAAAATATCTGTCACCCGTACCTTGAAACAAATGATGAAGTACAGCTTTAGAAATTGAGGTCACAAGTCACAACAACCATGTATCAAAACCATGTTTACTAATCATGTACTACTGCATGATTTTTCTTTTGCTACATTCATCCATCACATTGTCCTAAATAGCTGATTTAGGACCTCCTACAAGTATGTCATTGATTAGCAGAAGATTGAACAGAAGTTTACCACAATGACTGATGTGTCCCTAACATTTGTGCTGTCTGAAGTTGCTGATTTTGCTTCATCTTGACCTTCTACATATCCCTCCCAGACCTGCCAATTTCATATTGCAAAGAATTATGTCCAGATCTCAGACCACCAGAATATTTGTGTTGCATCCACCAAAAGCAGTAGGGTTGACCATGAAATTTCCACTCCTTCCTTGCCCACCATGCACATAGCCTCTTACAATGAAACTATTCACTTGAATAGCAATATTTGCCTCAAAACAAATGCTTCAGAAGAAAATGAATAAGGGATTGCATAGGGACCTTCAAAAGCTGTTTCTTGGCACGAGCTTGAGCCTGGACCAGCAGGTGGCCTTCAGTTGTCCTTTCAGGACTGAACATGGGGTGAAGTTTGGCAAGACCATTCTCTAACAGAGCAACAGATACATTTCCCTTGGCATCCCATAAGCTGCCCAAGAAGGTTCCTGTCTTGTCAACTGTCTCTACCTCAATCTGCGTTCACCAGTTCCATTATGACATACCTTAGAACAATGGAGTTAGCTCAAATCAATCTTATATTCCATAGAATCAAGTGAATGTGTGGAAATGGGTATTAGAAAATCATGTAAGAATGTTTCATATGCTAAAAACATCCATTTGGCTAATGTACTCTCTTGAAAATACTCAGTCTTCATGAGCCTCATGAACCGCTTGGAAGATGTGGGAACATTTACCTCTACATCTCGTTGGAGGATTCGATGCCTCATGAAACAAATGGACTCATCTGCATATGGCTCTCCACGACCCAGGCTTCGAACTCCAGATAATGAGAAGGCAATGGCACAAGTTTCCTTTGGAATCATGAGTTTGAAACGGGCGCCACTCAATACATAATCAACAATAGCTGGGAGCCTTCTTGATCGTTGCAAGAAAGGTAAGAAGTCCTTTGCCTTCTTGGTTGTCCCCTGTGAAACCACACTCCAACACATGTATCTCAGACCAAGCACCATTAAAAAACAGGTAATCATACAATCATCAAGACCTCTAACATGATGAGATTAGCATGTTAAGGATTACATAGTAGACACACCTTCTGGTAACAAATTGACAATGTCAAGACTGATCCTAACTGCACTCGCCATGGCAATAGAGCCTGCCTCCTAAATCTATTGATTTATGTGACTCATACAGGCTATCCAGTTTCGTCCAGAAAATTGTTCAAACAATTGTCAATTTCTTATAGCATTGAATGCAAGAAATGCACCCCGGAGTAGCTAAAGCTCATTGCACTACAGGTTCAACCTTGAGATTTGGAAAATGGTAGACAAGGTGCATTGACCTTTAATGGTTTAGGAAAAGGCTTTTCCAGTGGCCTGTACATTGCCAAAAATGTTTATCACACCTTCTTTGTACCCCCACAATTGAGAAACTACTTCTCCTCTCATCCTGTGATGAGTAGGAAACACTGACCGTTGCCGAAATGAGAAAATATTTCACCAGTCTTACACAGACAACCAGTTTCCTTACAATGATACTCTGGTTTAAATATGATGAAATTTCTATCTAAATATGATGACTCTATGGATTTCAACCTCAACTCTATGGTTCCATTGCACAGAGCTTGATCTTACAGGTGAATTGAATGGGATTTTAAGTTAAATGTATATCTATTTCACAGCCTAGTGTCTGGAGTTTTCCCTGTACAAATCAAACAGTTTATTATCACCTGGAAGGATGCCCTAATGAAGGTGGAAGAGTATTTTATGAAATGCTAATGAATAATTGCACAGATCTCACACTCAACTACATAGACATAGACAAACTCAACTAAGTCTTTCTGCACACATGGTCCTTTTGGGAATGGCTGACCTCAAATAGATGACTACACAGTTGTTACACCTTCCCTTCTAGACCTTCTTGTGGAGACTTTCAGCATGAGGGTGTAGTTTCCACTTTCAACGAAGTTCACCCTTCTCAATCTAGTGTAGGTTTTCAGCATTTGCATGCCAATGAACTCACTCTGTCCATGGGCCCATCTGGGAAAGATCCAAATCTTCAAACCTCAAGGACAAAATGTCCTAGCTAATGGAGGAGTGCTTGGCAACTGAATGAGTACATTTGCAGTGTTATGTGCTTTTTGTGACACAGCAAAGAAGTGAACCAAAAGATGGGAACTACCTGGAGAGAGAGGTCATTGATATGAGCTACTGGAGACTCTTTCTGAGAGTGTATCTTCTTTTTTGCCTTCAGGGCCTTTGCTTCAGCAGCTAAAAGGGCTTCATAGTAGTTAGATCGCTCCTCGAAATCTCTATGGCGGACAACGGTGGCAAAACCCCGGGCAACAATGATTTCTGCCACATTCACTCCTTGTGGCTGGCCGGCAACAGCCAAACTAGGTGGCATTTCAAAGGCCTCACCTTTTGGTACTGACAACAAAAACACTGATCCAAAATCCATGGTGCGATCAACACCTGGGGTAGCAGGTACAGGTGTGGGCCCATCAGTCAACCCCATTTTCCGAGAATACTCCATGGACACATTCACCTGGATTCAGAGTCCACTGGTGAGGATAAACAACCTTGTAGTCCTAGACATTTGATGATATGCTTGTTGCATTGTTAAACACAGATATAGAACAGGGCCCATATCATCCCACTGCTAGTATATGTGGGCTTCACTTCCCTTGAAATGAAAAAGATCAAGAAATCCAACCGGCGTGTATTTTTTTTCCTCTGGTACCTAGCTTGACAAAGTTGTCAAGAAGCTCACTGATGCCTCACAACAAAAATTCTCTAAGGAGGAGAAGTTGTGGAATCTCAAGTTGGCAGAATAGTCAAATTTACCTGTTGACCAATCAAGAGGGTGCGAAGGTACTCCTTTGCTTCACGAGCATAGGCAGCTGGCCGCTCATCTTTCTTTGGATTCCCAATCTTTGGAGCACGAATGCTTGATAAATTGACACGCCTCTCTGCTGCAGGGCTACTGAATGGGGCAGCATCATCTGCGACAACAATACAATCTCCACTCACCACCTCTATTACCTGTCACCCACAGTCCCCTCATTCCAGTCATGACATGTTTAACCAGACTGTGGCCAATTGCTCTAGCTAAGTCAACCGCAACTTTTGATTGGTAGTCATACTCAAATTACTTGCATCATGTATCTAGCTGAACATGTAAGTTCTGAGAAAAGGCTGCCAATGATCCATCCAATGATCCATGCAGAAAGAGCTGATATTCATGAATGGCTTCCCCTACAACAAAACATTGACTCATTTGCCCAACCCTGAGTTGGACACAAATGCAAGAGATTTGAGGGAGTTATGAGGGTAGGTCACATATGGAGGAAACTGCTTTGTGGTGAGCTCACTCCCATAGTTGGATGTACATCAAGTATCTCAACACAGAAGAGAACCTTACATTCCCTATTACAACCATAGGAGTGTCATATCACATAGAGGAAAATCAAGTCAAAACAACAAAAAAAATCAAACAAAAAGACCACAGACCTTCTTGAGATAGGCTTAGCTATAGAATTACTCTCTCAAAGGAGCTAAGGTAAACATTCTAATGCTTGCAAGAGAACATTGTTATTCACAAGAAATGTAATCCTCCAGCAAGGAGAACACAAATTCAACAACTTTAGACAGAGAGCACAGAATGACAACTATACAGTATGAAAACAAACAAGAAAGGAAATATAAAACCAAGAGCCAACTAAATAACTCTCATCAAGAAATCTCAATGCAAACAGTTAAGAAAGCAATCAAAAATCTTTTTCCCTGGAGTCAAAGAGAAACTTTAAGAGAAGGACTCATGAACTGGGAAGAAGGAAAACACAGAAAGGTAGAACTTGAATAAAGAACAATAGCCAAATAAAGCAAAGAATACAGATCAGGAAATAATCCAAGCTGTAATAGAAGGCCATCCCAACAAGACATACACAAAGAACCAATGGCAGAGAGGTAGAACGAGGGGCCTTCTGCACCCAAAATATAGATCTTGAAGAACCTGACTTCTCAAGTCACTACTTGTATATTGTACATCCACTAAAGTGAGTTGAGAATTTCTCCATATTTACATTTTAAGCCAACCTGAATAGTATTTGCAGATAACCCAATAGCAACATTATAGAGATCTCAAAAACATATCAGTGAAAAAGGAAAAGCATAAACCCAACTGCCAAAAACCAAGCAGGAGAAACAAGACAAAACCAAAACAACAGTCACTAATCTGTTTAGACCTTCAACAGCAACATGCCTGTTATTGACCAGCTACAATGACATCCCACTGACTTCATCAGCTACTAAAAGTGAGTGGGGGTCAATGTCATATATTGACCAACATGTTTAGTTTTTGTCACAAATTACCAGGAACAGAAAAACCCACATGACTGGTGGTAATAGGAAAACTCAACCATGATGCCAGCTAGCTCAACAAAACTAAAGGACAAGGAAAAGACATGGAACAAAGGGAGGTAAAAAGAGAGAGAGAGAAAGAAAAAGAAAGCACAAGAAAGCCCTAAACAAGAAAAGAGGAAAGAGAGAGAAACAAGAGGGAGAACTTTAAGAGTGTGAACTCTTTCAACCAAATAAAAAGTGGGACACTGCATGGTGCAACAGATCAGGCATTGCACAAGCAATATTTCTGTCCCCATTTTCCCACGAGCTACAGCATTCAGAAGATATTCTCAAAAGTTTGAAACCAAGCCAATACCTTGCCAGTGAAGTTCACATCACGAATGGCCTTTGAGTTTGTGGCAGGGGGAACATAATTTGTCCATATCTTCAAGCGATCCTTTTTGGCTTGGAGTTCTGCAGTTTTAAGACGCTTTTTTGCTTCTTCTTCCAGCATATTGGCACTCCACTCCACCACTCTAGCCAACCCCTGACAGGTCATCATATATTACACAGGTAACAAATAATTAGTCCCCAGACCACCATTCTGACTGAGTTGAGGGCCCAAGTTCACTAGACATGCATACAAACAATTGTCATGCACCTTTTTGTACATTGCAACCATTACAAAAGTCATCAGTTACTTGGATGACTTTGTGGTGCATTAAGTCAAGCATAAAACAGAAATGAGCCAAGCATGGACAGGGTCTCTAATCCTGTCAAAACAACACCCAGATAAAAGCTACACATATTCTCAATCTCCAGGTAGCTTACCTGCTTGACTAGTTCAAGAGACAGATCAATTGCTGCATCCTTATCTGGATAATGGATGGAACCGATCAAGTTGTTGAACTTGTCTGCACCTTCTAATACTATCCTAACCTGCAGATGAACCAAGATGATTAGTAAGCAAATCTTGCAGAAACCATGTCCCCCAACCCCTGCAGAAATGTTATTCAGAAGGGCTATAATCCACAGTTAGAGCCCACCCATATTGGCTTAAGGCTGCTTGCAATGAAGTTGTTAAGATGTAATATCCATGATCCACAAGATTTACATGTGTCATCAAGTTTACTTACATCCCTATTCAGAACTCGCACTTCAGTGAAATGCTTAGCCTCCCTTGCAAAAGGATCAGGTGGCACTTCTGCATTGGCTGCTGCCACATTTGCAGCAGCCAGTTTCTGAGCAGCAGTTTGACTTGCTACTGGAGATTCTGCTGGTGGAATTGTTGCCTCATCCTCCTTGGGCTCAGTATCTCCATCCCCAACCTTTGGTGCCACTGGCACAGCCCCTGACTCTGTTGGTTGTACCCGTCTCCCCATAGAGGGTGACTGCATGAGAGAACAAGGATCAAACATGATTTACTCCAACTTGCATGCCCTTGGTGTAGACACCAATTCCTTTACCATCTTAACCAGAACATTTGATACTGGAATAAGCCAGATAATGTATATGTCTTCAAAAATATTGCAAACTTCTCCAACTTCAATTTTAGGTAACCTGAATAGAATTGAAAGAGCAAATATAACAATGTATCATCCTTAAATACGCAGAGCTTCTCCATAGTTTCATTTTAAATCATTCTGAATACAATTCAGAGAAGATCAACTACTAAGGTCATAGAGTTTAGAGATCTGACAATGTATCAAAAAACACAGAAAAAGACAAGACTGTAGCACTTATAATGACAAAATCCATGCACAGAAAAAAACTGCAGACCAGAGTGAAGATTACCACAGTCTCAAAAATGTTCTATGAACTATAACAGCAAAATGTATACTTGTCCAGCTATGTATACATTTATAACATCTCTACTGGATTCATCAGCTCTGAGCAGTGAGTAGAGCCAACATCAGAAATTAAGCAACAAACTGAGTTTTTGTCACAAGACCACCAGTACCAGAAACCATGATACTAGCTTGCTGAAAAGACCATAAAAGAGATGGATATTACAAAGGAAACCATATTGATCTCTAAACAGAGAGGAAACCCAACAAAAAAAAAATAATGAAACAGCAAGAGGAGAGAAACAACAATTAAAGCTTAAAGAGAACAATCTTTTTAGGAAAATGTGAGCTTTGAAAAGGTTCCACTCAAGATTAAGAACCTCTGGAAAGAATTGGCATGAAGATTTCAAGGTGGAAATAAACAACATAAAAATATTTTCTTTTTTGGCAGTAATATAATATAAGAGGGACTGATAGAATGTGAATAAAAGAAATATTCACCTGAACTCCAGCACAGTAAACCTGCACATAGTGAAATTCTGGAAGAAGATAGACACGAACAGTGCTCCCATCTCTAACAGCTTCAACAATTGCTGGCAATGGTTGCCCTTTGCAATTCTCCACAAGGCCCATAGTATCAAAGTTGGCAGAGTCCCCTATTGCTGAAGGAGGAAGCTCCCTGATAGAAGCCTCTGCTGCACCTGGTGTCTGAAAACCCACAAAAGAATAATGATGCCCTAATAACTCTATAAATCTGAAACCAGCCATAATATGACATGCCCTGACACACCTTTCCAAAACAAGAGTGTGTACATGCTACAGATGGATGCTTCAAGTCTGAGTCACTTCAGACACCAGATCAACACAACAGATTATGATAATGATGAGGCAGATGAGCAGTGCACATTGCAACTTCCAGTAATTGGCAAGACAGTAAGGAAACAAGATCTCACAACCAGATACTTGCCTTTGTCCATATGCCATAGCCTTGTGTTTGGGCCTTCTCTTCTCTCTCAGTGAGCTCTGTCAAATAGGCCGAGCTGACCTCATTATTCTGTGAACCCTGTTGTCGAACCTGTGCTTCAACACTCCAGCATGAATAAAGCAGATATTACAGGATCAAAAAAAGACCACAGCACTAAACCCACAGAGTCTTGCCAGATGCTAAGTGTCATTCAACCAAATTGGCCTTCCTAACATGTTCCTGTGATTTCAAAGCATCCACATGGCTGAAACCCTGAGATCTTGAACCCCGTTTTAAGGTGTGGCAGTTCATTGAAATTGAGGCAGGGGAACATATGATTACCTTTGCCCAACCTTGGGAGACAACATCAAAAGCCACATTCTCAGAACCGAGCATCACCATGCCAAACTCTCTGTTAATTGCTGGAACTGTATAATCCACCTTAAAAGTGACATCCTGTAAAGCAAAGAGAAAAGTCAGCCCCTGTCATCTGAGAATTGGGACTGGATTGCACATGGGCAGCAGTACCATTAAAGCAATTGAAGCATAAGAACTCCATGGTAAACCTTTGAAGGTAACAAAACAAATTAATGTAGTCATAACCCTTATGAGTATCACACAGAAGGTGTCAGACCTTCACCTTCATGAAGAGTGGCATTGACAACAAAAATTGCAGATGTGCAACAGAAGACAAACCTTGCCAATGCACTTTTTCCGGAGAAACTCTCGGCTGTCCCAAGCAAAAGGCTCATCCCTCCCATCCCTGCGGGCCTGAAGTATAAAGGCACCACACTCATCATATACTTATGGTACAGACAGAACTCTAGACCCACCAATGTTGCTGCACTACTGATAGCTGCTGCTAAAGACATCAGCACCATGTTTATAGGACACATTTTGATACCAGCACAACAAACAGCACATATCAAAATGTTGTCAAAACATCAGCACCATTTTGGGAGGACAACAACAGTCCTGTAATCATGAAGATCACTACAGTTTAGTTGAAGGAGATCAGACTACACAATCAACACACCCACAGCAAATCCTCCAGCCTTTCAAAAAGACTCTTCTCAAGAAAATTTACTCTTAAGAGTTGACCTGCTATATTACTGAAAAAATCCTCTATCCAAATCTCGACAACAGTTCAAAAGGTCATAAGAGTCTTGTAGACAAATGCACTCTGATCTTTTGACAAAACAACAAATCTTAGTCCAGTCCACTTTCTCTTTGCATCTCTGTACATGAGAGAAATCACTGGGAGGACCTCAGGGAGATCTAGACATTTCAAAGGAGGCCCATCAGCTCTCCTTGCAAAGAAAAAGACTTGAGACTTTTTTGTTTGTGGCAAACAACATTCAGAGAAGAACTCAAAGTTGCAGAAATTATTTTTTTCAACTGTCTGCACCCGGAAAAAAAAAAAGAAGAAGAACCCATGTGGATGATCTTCACATCTTAGAACTGGAGATCTTCTTACATCAGTTATACGAGGCTGCAGGAGAAGATTCTGTCAAATGCCATCAAAGGACGTCCAAAATGAATCAAAAAAAAAGACCCAAAATAAGATAAAGAACCCAAATCCAACACTCACCAACTTCGGGGCAATAAGAGCCGCTAGGGTGATGGTTTTCTCGGGGGGAGGCCCTCCCCTCACACTCCCCATAATCAGTAAAGAATCTCCAGAAGGCACTGCCTTCACAGTCCCCTTCAACCATCCTGTCGCCATTTTTTCACTTCTCGCCTTGCCTTGCCTTGATCCGAGTTTCTTCTCTGAAGATCACCAAGATCACCCAACCCATTAGGCCGTCAATCAGTAATCCTGCAGCATTTTCCAAAGAGCAAAAAAAATTAAAAATTAAAAATCCTAAAACCTAAACTTCAAAACAAAACTTAGCGCACCTACACGAAGAAGAAGAAGAAGAAGAAGAAGAAGATCAATGACAACCAGCAGACGATAGAACAAGTTCGTCGAGTGGATCCCGGATTAACTAGCCCAGATCCGATACTGAGGAGAGGAGACGGATCCTTGAGCAATGAGGTGCGGTCAGGTCAAACGTGCAGGAACTGCTGCGAGAGACCTGCGATCCGAGGTACCCACCAGAACAAGGCTGCAAAATTTCATACGAAGCGGACGGCCATAAGTAGTAGCCTACTTGGGGATGTGCGAGATTTGGATCAAAGCGTCAGTGAGGCGGGCGATCCACTGTTCCTTAAACCCTAAAAACACCAGGGAGGTAAGTACCTATCTAGCTATCAACTTCTGGATAGGTACCCTTGACTGATGGCTCTCAAAAATCAAAGAACCGGTTCTGGAGCCTTGACTGGACAGTTTCCCAAAATTTCCATATTCAAACAACGTGCACAAGTAGTAATCTAGGACCCTGTGTGTAAAGAGCTAGGGTTTACCATTTTCCAAACCCTAGTACACATTCAATTTCTAGTTCACTCAAGCTAACTAAGAAAACGAATTCAGACTACCAAATCCAGCAAATCCCATTGACCCCGAAAGAAAAATCTTCAAGCCTATACACATAACGCTACCTCGTCTGCTCACCATTTGAAAATAGTGATCCCTTTCCACCATTTTGAATGATCCTCTATAATTCTCACAAACCCATCAAACCTTATTAATAATTATGATGCATT
>Ga0116228_10003630_pt1 | contig 13593 bp, 6 predicted proteins | sample S1TSphfallax_2_FD_89694 | JGI IMG/M metagenome (GOLD analysis project Ga0116228, IMG submission 89694) | Host-associated microbial communities from peat moss isolated from Minnesota, USA - S1T2_Fc - Sphagnum fallax MG | ecosystem: Host-associated > Plants > Peat moss > Unclassified | place: USA... | reverse complement strand
TTGTCTTAGGCGACTACAAGGATTTTAGTTGCAAAATGTTTCTTGCGACTAAAATTTAGTTACAAACACTAGTCGAAAATACACAATTTTCTTCTAGTGATTATAGTCTCACCAAGCTTTGTAGGGTGAAATTTCAACCAAAAAAATCACAAACACTTGCAACTTGAAAATCTAGTCGCACCTTTTTGTTGTCTTTCTCACCAAGGATGATCTTCAAGACAATGAGAACAAAGTTTTCGGAGCAATGCATTACATCAAAGGTGTGTTGAATCAATAAATCCTAACAACATGCACCACCAACAACTAGTGGGTTAAAGGCCAAGGCCCTTAATTTTTACAACCTAGATATAACCATTATAAGGGTAGGGTTTAAGGTATAGATTTACATTAATAGTTGTGAAATTTAATTGGAACAATGCTAGTTTAAATATGCTTGGAATTGCTCAATTCAAATTAGATTTGTGTTAGACTATGAATAGTTGAATAATTGAATGGTTGAACAATTGGTTGTTACGTTCAAGAATGTTGTCATTTGCCTATTGTGTACAAACACATTACATTTAATCAAATTAATCCCAATTCGTAGCAATATTGATGTTGGGTTATGGATTTGCTCCCATGTCCCCACTCAAATCACGTTCCGCTACCTTGTACATAGTAACAAGTTCATTCCATCTCCAATCCTAGTTATGGAAGGTATCTTGACCAACAAATATAGCTATCAAACATATGATTCATATGAGAACTATAATAGAAGCCCATACATTTGAAGTGTTACCTTTGGAATCCAATTTCGTAGTTCATAACTCCTAAATATAGTGATATGGAAATGAAGGCTAGAAGAAGAATATTGTGTCAGAACAACAATAATATTCTACATTTACTACAAATCTTGAAAGGATCCATCCAAAATGGTGGGAAAACTTTAAACATTGAAAAGAAACATAATGGTTAATTAGATACAAATGCACTACGATGCTAAAATTCCAAAATGATTATCAATCAAAGCCTATAAAAACAATATCATTCTATTAAGATGATGGAAAGCACAACGTGGATATTGCAAGTTTGTAGAGAGGTCCATACTAGCTAATACAAAACATTGATGGAAAAAACTAGAGTCATAAGCATAGGGCAATTTGTTGTTGCAAGATTGAAAGCTCTTTGAAGGCATAAATGGGATAGGGTCTTAACTAACTAAGTTTATTTTCCAATATGGTAAGTTAAACAAAGAACTCCTTCGTTTGATTAATGTTTTTATAGTGGGATAGTCCTCCTTTCCCCCACCATTAACCTTCCAAGAATCATACATTTCATAATGTTCCAAGATGTCAACTCTAGTCATAATTAGTTGGGCTTGTTTCTTTCAAATTTTCCATTGAAGTCATGAGTGTTGGATTCATATGGGTGGTTAGGTCGTAACCACCTACGATGAGATTCATAAACAATTTCCCCCAAATTTCAAGAATGGCAATAAGAGGTATTTAGTTTACAAGTTGGACAACCTTTATAGCCCTTGGTGGTTTGGCCGACCAACAACCCATATGCTGGCAAATCATGGACTGACCACATCAAAAGAACATGCATTGTAAACCTATGATCCCCAATGGGTTTAATCACATCCCAAGCATGGACCCCCTTCCAAAACTCCAATAGCTCATCCAATAACAATGCCATGTAAACATCAATATTCTTATTTTTTATTAATTCTTTTCACGGATTCAACAACACTCCAAGCATTAGAAAAAACTTTTTAATTGTGAGTTAGGGAGGTAGGTTATAGTTTATGACAAGAATCAATTGTTACAACCACCTAGTGAATTCCCAAATGTTTTTGGGTATTAAGATTAAAACTCAATACAAACTTGAATGCCTCAAATCTATTAATGTTTAGTGACAAATAGTCATTTAAAAATAGGTGGCAAACAATTAGGCAAATAGCCTACCATTTTTTCTTAAGAAAAAAAAAAAACAATAAACAATTTTGCAACATCTCCAAAGTTGGCAATTAAAACAACAAGTAGGAAAGATAACTTCAACACACTTTTCATAGCAAAAACTTGAGCAAAAACAAAACTCACTTCATTTGAAGAGTTTCAAAGTGCAAAAAATACATTACAATCGTATCCCAAACACAAATTAGAAAAAAAAACCTTCAAGCTTCCCTAAGAGAAGACTCCAAGCCCATAAGAAAATGGTGGGGGTCCTAAAAAAAAATCCCTATAAATCTTCCTAAACTCCAAGTTATCTAGCCTTATCCTACATCTAAATTTTGGAATTAAAGTCAAAGGCGACAACTTATTTTTTGGTTCTATTAATAATAATTTCTCATAATTGGTAGTAACCTAAAATCGGTAGTAATGTAAAATTAGTTCTAACCTAAAATCAATAGTAATGTAAAATGAGTAGAAATGTAGAATCGGTTTGTATTTCAAAATTGATAAAATTTGATTTCCGATACAAAATTACAACTCCTCAAAATTTGGCTTAAAAAACTTTCTAGCTTTAACACCGGCCATGTGGACCAAATGGATGAATGGTTGCCCAAAGGGTTAACTCCATTTAACACGAGCCCCAACGGTAAGTTGCACATGTTAGTTGTAAATTTAGGGCAATTACCATCAATATGCTTCCATGCTTTTGAATCAATTGCAAATTTAACCAATTTATCTTGGTTTTTGTTATTGTGATGATATTTCGTTAATTCAAAGAGGTTGGGATTTTTGAACATTTGTTTCAATTTTGGAATTAACAAAAAGTGCTTAAGCACAATTTTGGGACCTAAATTTCATCTAGGAACAAATCGAGACAATCCACAAACATGGCAATTTTCTACTACACTATGCTCCTTATGAAACAAAATGAACCATTTTCACATGAATGGATGGAAATGTACCTTAAACCCAAGTTTCAAATTAGGCTTTTTGCCTCATAATGTGACTTAAACAAATTGTTTGGCTTAGGAAGTATGGAATTGAGTAATAAAGACAACAATTCATTGACAAACCCATTAGTGCATTGATGAGTAGTAGAGGTGTTCAATATCACAAGGGCGCTTGTTAACCTACTAATCTTGCCACTACCTTCAAACAATTGAATTTTTTACTTTGAAATGAATTTCAAAAGTTGAAAATCATCTAAAATAAGGTCATCCATGGGTGTAAGTACAATTGGGTGGTACCGCTAGGAACATCATACTTTCATTTTTTAAGAGCCATCAAACTTTGGAAAAATATAATAAACACATAAAAAAATGGTTTTTTCTTTTGTTGAATACATTAACTAGGTTGTATAGATTTTGAAACTTTAACAATCTAGAAAATATTTTGAATTTTGATGTTCCTATCACTACAAGAAAAAAATGTATTTTTGACTAGTTTTTGCGACTAAATTTTAGTTGCAAGAGACATTTTGCAACTAAAATCCCTTCAGTCACCTAATACAAGTTGCATGTGATAAATTAGTTGCAAATGACAAAGGGTATTGTATGAAAGAAAAAGTCAATAAATACATTTCATCCTTTGACTCCATTGTATACGCATTGTCACATGTGACTAAAATGCAACTATTTTGGTCACAATTGAGGGCAAATGATGTGTTGCCACGTGTCTTATTATTTATTATTATTATTATTATTTAGAAATAATCTAAGACGTTCAATTCAAATACTTGGATGACCTTATGTTATGACACGTGTATTAATGTAAGTATGCCAAGTGACATTAAAAACATTAATTATATTAAAATAAAAATATTAAATTGGTAGCTACTTAAGTAGGTTCATAAATAGGTGCTTACAAACCTAAGCTACATACCAACCTACCTACTCAGGTTAAAAAAAAAGTAGGTAGGTTCTACTTTCCTAGGTTAAATACCTACTCATATAGGTAGGTAGGTACATAGATCAACCTAGGTGGGTAGGTCAAAGTAGGTACCTACTTAACAAGGTAGATAAGTAGGTTGGGAAGGTATATCCTTTAAAAATGTGCATAATTTATTTTTTTGTTTTGGGTTGAAACCTTTGATTATTTCTTCCCATGTGCACAAATTTTTTAATGTGAAATTAAATGATCACACCCCCTTTTTTATATAATGTTCAAAATAGAAATGAAGAACAAATAATATGGGATAAATTTTGAACTTGCAACTTCTTCACAAACTAAATTGTAATTCCAAAACTTTCTTCTTCATGCCTTACTTTCTTAATTTTTAGATTTCTAAACAATTCAGGTTTTAGAAAATTAAATAATCATTTAATTAATATTCATTACATTTACATATATTTAAATTATAAATTATACACTAAAAATATTTAATGTTCATTATCAATTACTTAAATAAGCAATAAAATTCTAATATTTAACAAACTAACTATCTAGATATTCACAAGTTATTAATACATAACTCATAAATAATTAAATAACTAAAATAATAAAAAATATTTTATTATTTTTTAAAATCTGATCATATTATATATAATATAATTAGTGTAAAATTAATTTAATGACTATATTTTCAAAATTAACTATTTTAAATATTTATGTTAAAATTATAAGTAATGAATTAACAATTGCTATTAGAAAGTAAATTCTTACACGAATTTTAAAAATAATATTATTCAACTAATTACATTACTTATTGTATAGTTACATTTATTGTTGTAAAAATATTATAGGTCAAGTAATTTTTTTGTCTTGGTAATTATTAATTATAAATACAATAATTTGTTAAACATAACATTAAATTTCATAATTACTGTAAAATTACTATAAAATACTTATCATAGATGATTAATCATAGAAATGTATTATATAATATTATTATATAATAATTTGTGAAATAAAAATCAGTAAAATTATTATTTTAGGGTCCCTATATTTTTGCAAATTTTTATTCAATTTTGAAGTTATAAATTACATAGTGTGAATAATTATGTTCAATTAAAAAATAATTATGCACATACTAATTAATTCTTATATGAGGTAATTATAGTGATTTTAAAGTAATGTCAGATTAATTACATTAATTAATTATTCTCATACAAGAATATACATTATATATTATACAAATCTATGTTATAAAAATAATTATTTAGTGTAATTTAGATTTAATAAACATAATAATTTATAATAATTTAGAAAAGTGATTTATTATGGATAACACTAGTAAAAAAAACCCTTAAAACTCAATCAATTTTTTTTTGAATTAAAATATAAATTTAAGATTCCAAAATAGTAATTCAGAATTTGAATATCAATTTTTAGATGAAATAAGTTTTTTGAAGTTAAATTAAAAAATTCAGAATTGAAATGTCAATTTTCAGATTCAAATAATAATATTCAAAATAAAATTTTCCATTTTAAGACTCAATTAATAATTTTCTGAATTGAAATATTAATTTTGAGACTCCAAAAGAATAATTTGGAATTCAAATTTCAACTTTCAAGTCAAATAATTTCTTAAAATTTAGATTTAAAACTTTAGAGTTCAAATATAAATATTTAAAATAAAAATATTGATTTTTAAACTCAAGAACGATTTTTGAATTGAGATACTAATTTTTAGATTTGAAAATAATAATTTAGAACTCAAATATCAATTTTTAAATCAGATAAGTTTTTTGAATTTAACTAACAATGTCCAAAATTGAAATGTCAATTTTCAGATTTGAATAAACAATTGAAAATTGAAAATTTTGAGATTCATTATATGAACAATATACATATGTATGCTTATATATACATATATATTACATACATTAAAATACACAAATATATAATTGTAGAATACCTTTAGGATGCAATTAATTTAGTGATTACTTTGACTAATGGGACATATGAACTTATTAATGGATGAAAATAAATGCAAAATCAATTCAACCAATAGGATGAAATTTCTAATAATTACATCATAGTTGTGAAAATGACCAAAATAGTTGAAATTTGGTCTTGTAGTTGTAAATATTCCCAAATTTAGTCGCATGTAGTTGTAAATGGAGTGGTTACATTTTGGTTGATTTCTATTAGTGTATTCATTACGTTCACACAAAGTTTTAGGAATGTCACAGTGGTTATTTTCCTTGAACTCTTTAGTAAGGAACATTTTCCAAACAAGGTTTGGGGTTTTCTTTTGTCAATATAAAATTTTAAGGTATTTTAAATTATATTATATTTGAGACTTTTATTGGGTAATTATTTGAGTAGTTATAATTTAGTTATGAATTTCCAAAGTTTAGGAACTTGATTCTTGAAGGGGCCACATCAATAAGGAATATAAATATGTAACAATTTTCACCTTTTTTGTTATTGTAATGAAAACATCAAGCCACATACTTTGCGTGCAATAAACAAACACGAAATTTATTTATTTTAATTACAAAAATATTTTTTAAAAAGGGCCCAAGAATATTTTTTGGCCAATTTTTGTTCCTTAACCATTCCTTGAGGTGTGACACCACCCAATTGTACTTACACCCCCATACCTTGTCCTTATTCATATAATCTTATCTTAGTAGCATCTTGTTCCATATCATCGGAAATGTCAAAAAGATCTTGCTTGTGTACATTCCATGTTTCCTGCTTGGATTCACTAACTACTGCACATCGCATGCTTTCCATGCACCAACAAGTGTTCTTGCCATCTAAATGCCTAAGGTTATTTCATTGTTATTTGTAGCAACATTGTTGGGGGTTGGTAGCTCTGGATTATTAGGCCTTGTTGGGCCATGTGGTAGTCTTACACCCCATTTGTCATCACTTGAACTAACATGTGCATCCTAAAGAATAACAAACACATCAGAAATCAATTTTAAACAACCTACAACTATTAGTAGAACTAACAATTCAAGCAACCACAAAAGGAACATTGTATAACCCATAATGTTCGTTGAGGGTAAGCTCTATTTAACCCTTAAATGGCATCTTTTCCAAATGGTAGGTGAGGATGTTATGCTCCCAGAGTTTCCTTAAATGTATAGAAGTAAATTGCGGAATATTGTGGGTTTGTCTCAAAGTTATGTAGAAGGATTGAAGACTGATCAAATCAAGAGCGTAGATATATGCATAATTAGTGATGCCTATTGAATAGTCACAGTAGATTTGAGTTACAACTAGTAAACCCTAATGTAACCAAATTTTGAACACTGGTTTTGGATGTCAAGTTGGATGCAAGAATGTGGAATTGATTTAACAAAATCTTGATAGGGGATGATGTAAGCATAATTCATAGGTTCAGATCTAGTGTTATGTAAGGTTAAGTTGCGTCCATCTATAAATATTAAGGTGTTGTCATATTACATTTTTAGTCCAATACCTCCCTCCATGGCATATGCTCCAATTGCAAACCATTTTCGCTAGATTCTTTGATATATGGCATAGGCCTCTTCCCTTTGCCAAAACAATTTACCTCTTAGATTAAAAAAATCATCCATTTGCTCTTACAAACCTTTAATACTTGTAGGTTGGTAGCCACAAATGAGTATTTATGTGTTTACAACATCAACATGCAGAACCAAACTTGGAGCAAAAAGTTTTTTTCAAAAAGTTACAACTACATACATATGAAACAATTGCAACATCCACATTGTGGGAACAACTTTTGGAATCATCATCCTAAAATATTGAAAAACTTTGTCTCAGGCACAAGATAAAATGTTTGGGCTCCTTTGCCAGCGAATTTTAAACATCTTATTCTTATAACATTTGATCATCCAAATAGGCGACAATTTACGACAATTTCCCACAAAACCCTTGGACTATGATAGATGTCACAATATAACATGGAAATAAAATATTATGCCAATTGATGTGGTTTTAAAGATAATGAAGTAAAACCAACATGAACATGCCACACCTTAGTTCATGTGAGAATGAAAGGCAAGTTGGATTGTCCTAAACATAACCACCCAACTCCAACCATGAGCAATATTGTAATCCCAACAACTACAAAATTCAAACATTGAGATTTGTCAAAGGCCATGGAGAAGAAATAGGTTTTGACAAGAATTTTTGTTGCAATAAAAATGATTTCAGTGGAGTTTTAACCACAAACCTAATCATTTACCTTCAATGAGATGAGACCAATATGCACAACCCATAATGAATTGTAATACAATTGTTATGAAAGTTTGGGGCATCTATTTGAATGAAAGCTTACATCCATACACAATTTCCCTTAGCCTTTGATGAAGCCCTTATGCAAAAACCCCAACACCTTACAGTTTCAAAATAAATTTAGTGTAAGAAAATGTTGGAATAATAACATTATATCCAAGTTTCAATTGTCTAATTTGCAACACCAAGGGTAACAAATTGGACATTATACTTTCTTATATCCAATGTATACTAGTCCTAGTAAGTTATAGGTGATAAAACACTATGGTAGATCATGTGATTTACAAAAAAGAAAGGTGTGTGGGTTTCCATTGAAGTGAATTTTGCTTCACATTTATATGAAATTCATGGAAATGTGTCATAAAGGTTTAATTGACACAACGTAAATTGCCATAACCCTAGAATAACAAATCATAAATTATGCAAGCAGACCGCTAGAGGCTCCATCAAGCATGTAGATTCAATAATTTTCCAATAAATGTTTTGCAACAATTAACTTTGGGACATAGAATGAACAATCACCTGAAATACTAATGGTTAAAAAAAATGCACATGGTGAGGATTTTGGGTTGATTAGTCCAAATCTTCCAACACAACTTTTGTCCCTTGATTGTAGGAAACAAACAATTTGTGTTTTGGTGGTTGTAGGCATGTTAATGTACATGTGTCAAATGTTTTGTACATAAGATTAAAAATCTAGCCTAGTTGATGAAATTCATATGCAATAGTCACAAAACTTGTAATTAAAACAAAAACCCAATGTAAGAAAAAGCTATAGAACACTAGCTTCTTGTCCAAGTTCATTATGTGTCATTCAAGTTTTGAACACCAAGGTTGAAGAAATGGACAATCCAAGCTAACTATACAACCAACTATTTCACTATCATCTCCAACATGTTGTAAGGATTGTCTTTAGGTGATAAGGACTATCTAATTATGTGATTTGTAACATGATTTTGTGTGATTTAACATTGAAGTGCATTTGGCTTCAATGCATGGCAGCTGAATTTCATGGAGACATGTTTTACTATTGTCAATTGTATTCTATCAACCACAAGCCTACAATACTACAAGTCACATACAATCGATGGTTAAGGATTGTGTGAACATGGACAAGTATAAGGGAAATACAAATTTGGTGCAAATATAGGTAATAAGCTAAAGAATTCATACATCAAAACTTGGCTACATCACTTTGAAATACACTATGAAAAAACTATGTTTGACATTGCAACTTGTCTGTTTTAATTAAAAAGTGTCCAATAGAACTATATTACAACTAGATAGGTCAGTTGCAACGGACATGATTTTTTCATAGTGATAATATGTGTTTGGAACTACGTTGATTTAATTCTATATTAAATATGATGATGTAGAAAAAGATGTCCGCCTTGTTTATAAATCTAGAATCCTTTTTTCCACATGTTATACATCATAGGAAATTAAGCTAGATGCATGCAAAAGACATTTAATTACATAAGTAATGTTTGGCAAGGACTTGGGTAGTTGAGTGTTATTACCTTGGATAGATTGGACACCCAGGGTCCCTATTGCATGAGTAGGAATAACGAGGTGTTGTTTGAAGACTCGGTTTGAAAAGACACGTACAACTCCTCCATCTTTTCTGCACAGCAAATCCATGCCCAAAATGCCTTTCAAGTCCAAGTAGTAAGAACATTGAGGTGAATGTACCCACCTCAAAAGTGCACAACACGTACAATAACATTGTAGAATTGTGCATTCATGTTTATGGTACTTGGGATCCTCCAACATGGTGCGATCACAATCAAATGAGCCAACAATGATGGACTCAAGGACTACAGTCCTTTTTGTGGTCATTTTCATTTTCTCATAGAAAGGACTTTTGGATGAAATATTTTGTAATATGTTACTAAAAATACATATAATTTTTTTCAATACATCACATTTTTTGTATTAAATTTTCATGAATAACTATTTTTTAATAAAAATGTAAATATTGTATTAAATTATGTGTTTTGTTTTGAAAAATGATCTTAATTTCAAATTGTATGAAAATATGTTAATTATTTAATTTTTTATTTTCTTTTTTCATAAACTAATATTTTTTAAAAAGTGTAAAAATTGTACAAAATTTTGTGTTTTCTTTTAAAATTTTATCTTAATTTAAATTGTATGAAAATATGTTAATTATTTAATGTTTTATTTTATTTTTTCATAAACTATAACTTTGTTTTAGATGTCATGTACATTACACCCCATTTACATGGGGTGGTAAAGGATTCTTGAAATTGTAAATTTTTATTCAATAGATTCAATTTTAAAAAAAAATTGTGAGTGTTTTTTGAGTGTGGATAATCAATTAACATCATTTCAATTTTTTTGTCATCATAATTCCTTTATAATGAAATTCTTTAGCTTAGTAATTTACAAAATTGATTGCTTTTGATACAACTATTATTCAAGTTCAAAGGTCTTTTATTAAAAACAAAACCCAAAATACTTTTTTTTCAATTTTTATTTTGAATTCTTCAACATTCATATTAATCATTTAGTGCAACATTCCATGATTAACATGACATTAAAGTGGCACCACAAAAATATATCTAACAAGATTACAATTTTGATTGAGTTTTGGTACTTGCTTGACATGTTTTTTCGCTTGTTTGATTACTACATCCAACAGTTCATTGATAGAGGTGTAAAAATGTACGATCCATCCATATTTGTCATCATAGACAATTACGATCAATTATTGCCACCACTCAAAACATATAACAAACTACCACAACTTTATTGTGCCCTTCATCATTCAAAACAAAATGTAAAATTATTGCATTGAAGTGTGAAGGTATGTTGTTTCTCACCTGAAAGAAAGTGTAATTGATCTCAATGTATTTTGATGCAATCTCCCTCACTGCCACGCTAAGCCCTAGCCCAAGCTTGTAGTTATTCATCCACACTAATACAAAATCTTGCAACAAAACAAGATCATTGACAACCCTGAATTTCTAATAAATATATATTTTTTTCACGAGTTTGCATCAGAAAGGGCTTTATGGGACTCACAAAATCCTTCCAATTGTAGGTCAAATGTTGTTGCGTTTGCCTTCACCACTAGTATTTTGAACCCCAATGGACATTGGTGCTAAAACAAATGCGAGAAATAATTATTCCATTCCAAGGAAACCATTAAGATCCATATTCATTTTTTGCCTTGAGATTTGAACTTGCCCTAGAATTTCTATGGAGGTTTAGGATTAAAACTTCTTCCAAAGATCATCACAAGCAACCAAGACATCCATTTAACAAAAGAAAAATGTCATTTACCGTTTGTGTTTCCCTTGCTATTAGGGCGTAGAACAAACATTGTTTTACTTCAAGTCTTGTTTGGAAAGTCAATATGATGGTTTTAAAGTGAGATGTCATTAATTGATTAGGTCTTGGATTTTTGGTTATTGTGTTATCAAACATCAGTTAAGGCTAAGGATTAATTTGGGTAAGATTTTAATTTATTTTTTCACATTTGTTGAGCAAAATTAAATAATTGAAAAATATTTTTTAAATCATTGGTTGTTAATTATGGATATTTATTAGGAAATAAAAGACGTTTTTTTATAAATAAATTATTTTCATTCTATATTTCCCTTTTGAAGATGGTAAAAAAATCTTGATTTGTGCAAATTTTCACATGAATTCAACATGGAAAATTTGCTCATGACCTACACGAATTAAGGATTCTTGATGAAAAATGGTATAAATGTGATTTTTTGGAAAAGTTCTAGCATGTACTTGCAAATATTCCAAAAGATTCTATTTAATCTATTTTCATGTTTAGAATGATCCCACATTTAAATTAAATTACTTTTGGGATGATTGCCACCTTGGCTACATCACACAATCCGTAAAAAAACAAATAGTTAGAATTAGTTAATAAGGACAAGAAAAGAAAAGAAGTCAACTATGTTTATACACCTTCTAAATTAATATAGTCAAATATATAAATTACTATATAGTCATGTGCTATAAATTACTATAGTCATTTAGCCATTGAATTATGGTCATTAGTCACAGTAATTACTACAAGAAAGTATTTGGGCATATATTAGTTCATATATTATTACAAGACTATAAATGGACATTAATAATAATTCTTTTAATCATCCAAACCATGTTTTGGCGTAGCGTAAGTGAATTCAATAATAATAAATTCATTAGGCTTTCTGTTAGTTCATACCTAGGGTAGATAAGCTAGGAACCTAGGCTAAGCACATAAGAACTTAAACTAAGTTAAGATTCTAGGCTAGGCCCGTTACAACAAAAGGTGTCCTTGTATGTTAATGATTTCGTTAGATTTTGAGTGAATTCCTTGCTCCCAATGAATGGGACCTAATGGGTAGTGAATTACACCCACATTTTGTAGTAGTGAAGCTACACACTTAGGAGGCTAAGTTAAACTTGTGGAATTTAGATTAGGTTTATTAGACTAGGTTAAAAACCTTAGCCATTTAGCCCACCAATTTTGGGTGCAAGTGTGAAGCTTTCAACCCTTCACCTTTATGCTTGAGGAGAAAATCTTTGACCATTGAACCATTATTTAAATAAGTGAAAATTATTGTCATCATATATTAATATGCACATCTTTTTCCTTACTTCCTTATGTATCTACCTTAGGTATCTTCCCTACCTATGTTACCTTGTTACCCTACATTATATATTTATGTAATTTAAGATATATAGGCTACCTTAAGTTATTTTAAAGTTAATGTAGGCTATTTTAGGCTATTCTTAAGGTATTGTAAACTACCCAAGGTTGTGTTTAGGGTGCCATAGCTTAGTCCTACGCTACTTTACATAGATAAACTATTTTACATTAGGTTTTAATTTTTGGTTATTCTAAGCTATTCCACCTTAGTCTATTTTAAACTGTTATAAAATATCTCACATTAAGCTATTCAAAACTATTTTCAGTTATTTAATGTTATTCCATTCTAAACTACTTTTATCTATTCTGTTTGGTTACATTAAGTTATTTTAGGTTATTGTACTCTAATAACTACACCCTATTTTTGTATGAGTGAGAGGAACACAAAAGGAGAAAGAGAAAACAAAAAAAAATTGAATTCAACAATAAAATGAAATAGACCTTGCTAATATATTTACACACTATAAATACAAATACCCAATTTCCTCCTTGGCTTATGCATATTTCATTTTGTGGATTAAATTTTTGATGAAAATTTGATTTAAGAAATTTATAAAATTTCAAAGATAAATTTTTTTGGTTGAAAACACACTATGGAAGGGCTAAGATTCTTATCACATTGAATTGTTTTTCAAGAGTACCATGTTTGATCTTCAACCATGTCATTATCATGACAAAAATTCACAATATTTTTGCATATTATGATAGGTCAAACCCAAAGATGTCAAATGTTAAAGAATATATACTTTTTAGTTTCATATGATGCGATGTTAGATTCTATTTACAAAAAAAAAAAAG
>Ga0116228_10003629_pt1 | contig 13596 bp, 13 predicted proteins | sample S1TSphfallax_2_FD_89694 | JGI IMG/M metagenome (GOLD analysis project Ga0116228, IMG submission 89694) | Host-associated microbial communities from peat moss isolated from Minnesota, USA - S1T2_Fc - Sphagnum fallax MG | ecosystem: Host-associated > Plants > Peat moss > Unclassified | place... | reverse complement strand
ATTATCAACTTGGAATTAATTGGGTGTTGTTTTTTTGATCTAGTGTGCGGGAGCATGCTTGTTCTTCACATGTGTAAGAGGAATAGTGGGGCCACTTGTGGAGGTATTTGGGACTATTCCACCAAGTTGGAGCAAGCTCCTACTCATGTTAGTCTCTTTTGATTCCTTTGCAATTTGTTACTTAGCAATGAAAGCAGCTGAACCAATGGTTCAACTTGCAAGTATGGCGACAGAATCACAACCCGACATCATGGGAGGAATAGAAAGGGAGGAAGAAATGATGTTGACTCTTGCAACTGAACTCATCAAGCTTTTTAGGCGCTTGAGGAACATCGCAATTTCCGTAGCAGTTTCACAATTTGCCCAAATCATCTTCACCGCAATGAAACTTAAGGATCCTGAATTTGTTGCAAATTGTTCTAAGATAGTTGGAACATGGTTGCTCGCTCCTTGGGTCTAAAGGTAGACTTTAAGAATGCCAAAATTTCATGGTGGATAAAGTATTTAATATGCCTTTGATATTATTTTGCATTCTTATGATAAACCTTACAACATACTCCATTTTAATAGCTAAATGCAGTAATTTCCACCATTTAGAAGGCAATCCTAAGGTGATCCTAATGTGATGATCCTAAAAAAGGTTTGTAATAAATTATTTTAAAACAATTAAAAATGTGTATAAAAAATTGGTCTCATTTGTGTTGTATTGTGGGAAAGCTAATAGAAATACAATGGATGTAATGGATTTATCTTTTTTTGGAATTGTAAAACAAAGAAATTGAAAGGACAAGCCATTTTGGACAACAATTTGAAATCATGACATGTTTTAGTTTGGTGTGAAGGTTTATCATGGTCTCTATATTTTGTATATACAATAATTGGAGTATTTGATGATATTTTGTGTTCATTGATGGTTAAGAAGAATTTGTGGTTGTATCCTTGTTGCATTTCATGATTTCGGTATTTGTTGCAATCAAATCAAGGATATCTTGAATTTATAATGAAAAAAAAAGTTCTTAATACCTTATATCACATTTTTTATATTTTAAATAAAAAAGACAAAGATATTTAAACACCTCTAAAATTCACTAGAATAATGTTTTTTTGATAGCGCAAATCTTTGAACTAGAGGATGCAAACAATTGTCTATATGGTAAACTATACCATATAATAAAAGCAACATTTGCATGCTTATTGAGAATCGAGAAAAATTTGACATGGAACAATCATTCAAGTTTTGTTGTTTGATGTGATCATCTTTTACCTTTTTCCATCGCCCCAAGTTATATACAACAACACACATTCAAATTGACACAACTATCCTTCATCAAATATGTTATTGGCAATAAATCTATTGTTTGTTTGATCATTTAAATTTTTAATGTGTCACTTCCACCTTATGTGCATAATCCATGCATTTCTTCATATTTATAACATTTGACTTGTTTGAATGTTTGTAAAAATCATATCCAACATTTTTTTCCATGAACATTAAAGTTGGAGGAGCATGATTCTTAGTTGATTGTTTTCTTTGTTCCAAAGTTTTAGTTTTTTAATATTTGTGTGTATTTGTTGTTAAATTGTTCACTTCCTTCTTGGTATTTTAAAATTACATTCAAAGTCAACATCCATGAATGGGGTATATAACAAAGATATTTCTTTCTGTGAGATTGTGAATGTGGTTTTGATAGATCATACAAGCTTGAAAGCATTTACAATGATTCTTTTCTACTAATTTCCTTGTATTATTTGTTTGAATTTTTTTTTAAATTATCAAAAATTTTCAGTTGTATTTTAGTGGTCCGAGATTAGATTTTATACTAAAACATCCTCATTCTAAACTAGATTTTTTTGCAATTCTTAGTTGCAACAAGCTTTGAGGCATTTCATGATAGTTTCTTAATAGTAAAACTATGACAATAGTTTGGAGCATGTATTAAGTCTATTGTTACATACTTAATTGGAATATAATTATATTCCAATAGATAAAATACATGGTGTAAGGAAAATACATAGATTTTACATTAATACTTTTGTAGTTTCTACTTGATGTCTTTTGGTTCTTTTGATTGTCATTGCATCCAAATAGGTTTTATAGCCTATTGCACAAATAAAATTGAAAACTTTGGACCCCAAAAAAACCTCAAGATTGAATTTACATGAAGGTTGAAGACTATCTAACACAAAAACATGTTTGGTTGTTGGTCTCTATGGTGAAGGGAAGCACTTTAGGTCTAATCAATGGTTTGAATTTTTTAATTTAAGGTGTGGGGGATCCATGCATAGTTATGGGATTTGGATTTGATCTTTGCATGGTGACTATTAATAGCTATGGTATTATTGCATGTGGGGGGGTGGGCTTTAATATAGACTTTGTGCTTAATATGGGTATTTGTTTTATATTGAAAGTACAACTTTTTTTTACACTATGATTTTTGGAAAGGAAGGCAAGTGAATAATATCTAATAAGTTGGAAATAGATTTTGGGAGAGAGGAAAGATAGAGAAACATGGGCTAGGATGAGTCTAAATTTTTGCAAGTAAAGAGGACTCATAATTGGAATAGTTGGAATTTTGAGTAAATTTTGATTGTGTTACATATTGGTCAATCATTTCATGTGTGAAGGTTAGAGTTTGAACTCTAATGTGTGTGGATGGAAGATTGTGTTTCAAAGACTTGGTATGAACTTGGTGATGAAAAATGTGCGTGTTTGGCAAGAACATATGTGCTTATTTTGAGTTAACAACTATTTGAATTTCAAAACATTGTGTTCACTATTGTAGACCTTAAAGGGGTTTCAAGGTACCCTTCTAAAGGTTAGTGAGAAAACAAGTGAAAGGTTGGTGTTTGGGTGTGTGAGTAGGTTGTTGCAACTTGATGTAATAACTAATCAATGTTGACAAACCAAGTAGTTTTAAAAATAAATAGTGTGGTTATTGAGAATATGTATTTTGTGTTCATTATGTCTTTGAATTTACCTTTTTAATTAAACATCCATCTATGGAAGGATAGGAACTTAAAGAACCCATCCCTTTTGTTCTTTTTGCTCTTTGTCCAAAAGAGGTTAATGGGTTGGAAAAGTGAGATTTCTATTCTCCTTTTATTCTATAGTAGGAAAGAGGGCTATGAGACGGGATCTAAGCTTTACCTTGCGGGTCCAAATTGTTTAAGGAGTACCAAAATATTGTCACGTTGTCATCATTTTTGCATAGTCCTATTTGACCATTTAGAAACACAAAATGGATGAGATTGTTGGAATTTCAAATTGTAGTGGTCTAACATATGGTACTTATAAATAGCTTGACACATTTGACTCATTAATATTAATGGGGATCAAAATATAAGACAAAAAAGGACTCCATTAAGGACTAAGTCTTTTTTGTCCTTAGTGATACACCTTAAAGAATTTGTACCCTTGCTCCTTTTGTTGGTTACAACTTGATAAAGTCCTCCCCTTTCTTGTAAGGTACCTTTTATTCATAAACACGTTATAAATAGAAATGCAACATAAGATACAAATGGTTGTGTACATATTTACATAGTGGTATATTCAAAATTTTAACTAGATGACAACATGTTTTATTTACACCCACTCTTATAAAAAGCTTATCAAAATACAAGTGGGTGGGGGAAATCAAGTCATAACAAGTTATCACCATGTGATGAAGGTTTGACACTTTGTGAATGACATTGATAATGTTATGAACACATTCATTCTTGTTGTGTTAGTCTCGCTTTGTTTGGAATGTTAGCAACATAAATACATGCTTGACCTCATAACTTGATACTACTAGTTGGGTATCTTTGGCTTGTGACTCAATAGAAAGACACTAAATAAGTCATGATGGTAGGAAGGGCAACGTGAGTTTTAAGAGGATTAGTGATAGAAAAAGATGGCAAAATTATTTTACAATTCTCTACTTTTAGTGGTATTGTTTCCACCATTAATGTGCACATGAATACCATCTACACTTAATTGTATCTATACTTATGAATGAAAATACGTTCCATTACTTATTGTGTCGCTTTGATCTTGTAATAAAACATAATTTTATGAAATTTGTTTGCTTTTGTGGTATTAAAGCAAACATGTTCAATGAGAAAGATTGAAAAGTCTTATAAGTCATGATGTTGAATGGGGTCCGTGAAAGGAATATGTTAAAAGTAGAATTTTTGAATTTTTGAAATTTGTGGAATTTAGACTACCACTTTAGCAAGTTGCAAAACAATCTTGAAAGACAAAAAAATTAATTTGTGAACAATGATTAGTTTGGAAAAACCATGGGGGACGGGGGGGTTCGGCGAAGGTGGTGACCAACTTTTAAGGGGTCCAAATTCTTTAAGGTGTATTAAAATCTTGTCACTATGTCATCCTTTTTTGTCTTTTTTATCTAGTCCTTTTTAACCATGTAAAGACACATTTATGGATGATTATAATGGAATCTAGAATTGTAGTGGTCTAAAATATGACCCTTTTAAAATATTTGACAACTTTTGATTTGTTTTATTTTTTATGGGGATCAAAATAAAGGGTAAAAAAGGATTGCAATAAGACCTAAGTCCTTTTTGTCCTATGTGATACATTTAAAAGGATTTTCACTGTAAGGTTAAATTGCCCCTTTCAAAAGGTCAATCTTAATTTTGGTAGCCTTTCAAACATGGACAACATCAATTTCAAAAAAGTATTTAAAATAATTTTTTATAAAAAAAATGGGGATCTTCTTTTCCATTTTTCTTGAATGGTTATGGGGAAATTCCATCCTTTAAAAAATTGATGTTTTACCTAAAACTTTTAGGGTTTTACATTAGAAATAAGGAAAGTTCAACTTGTAAAAAGGTTTTTGACATTTCTTGTCTTGTTTTTATTGTTTTTAAATTTTTACTCCTTGATTTTTTTCTTTATTAATCATTTCCAACTCTCTATTGAACCTTTCTATAACAAACTTAGCAAATTACAAATGGAATTTTTTTTCCAAACTTGAAAAAAATATAATAGCATAGCAAGAACCCTTTTTTGGGCTCATTATTTTTATCTACAAAAATCCCTTGAAATGTTTTTTTTTTGGTTTTTTTTTTTGAGTAACTATATAACCTTTGTAGAAGTTTCATGCCAAAGTATTATTTCATTACAATTTTTTAGTTATTTTATAATTTTTATATTGTTAAAAAAAAATTCACCCAATAGATTTATTGGGTGGTCTTACCAAAATAGTTCAATTTTCAATGAATAAAAACATTTATGTGAGATGAAGGTGTCAAGGAGTGATAGGAAGGTGTAGTTAATTTACATTCATTTTGTTCATGATGGTTGAGGAACATTTTTTCAATTTTTTTGAAAGTAACAAGCTTGAAGGAACATTCAGTTATAAAGTTTTGAAAGTCAAGATTAAGATTGTTTTTAAGAATGAACCATTGTGGGATCTTGTTTATACATTTTGGAATTAAAATGGTAGTTGTGGTAATTACATTGACACTAATGATTATTTCATCAACATTAGCAGTTGAAGAGGTAGATGAAATGGAAGGCTTGGACAATAGAGATGATGAAACACCTTTAGAATTAGAAATATATAAAGTTATTGTAATACTCGTTGTGTTATAGTCCAATATAAAATCATACTTTACATTGTGCTTGTTGAAAGATTTTAAAAAATAAAATTGAGACTCAAAATCCAATGAAAACATTTTTCTTGGTCAACAAGTTGCATTTAGTGCAAATGGATGAAAATGCTTACATCATTAAACTTGTTAAATGAGTGAAGGAAATTGTGATGCAATTTATAACAATTGCTGAAATAATTTAAGATCAAGTTGATATTAATCCACATTGTCATGAATGCATGTTTTGCAAGTTTTGAAAGCTTCATACAATTTGTGACAACCCAAGAGTTGGCATCATTGGAAAAGTTCGTAGGAAAGTTGCTTTTGGAGAATCAAAGAAAGGAAGCTAAGTTTTGGGAATAAAGAGGTGACAATGCTTCAATTTTTTAAGCAAAGCAAAATCTAAGCAAAAACAATAGAAATTGAAATTGAGATGGCAATCATGGATAGCAAGTGATGAATTTAGATCATAGTAACAAGATGCATGCATCAAATGATAGCTCCTTCAAAGATAACCAATATTATGTTATAGACCTAATATATCCAACAAATACCACCAACTTGGCCAGTAGGTGAAGGAATGTCTAAGTATTTAGCTAATAATGGATGTTTGTCACAACATTAACTACAATTTTTAAATTATCAGCTATATCAGCCATGTCAAATGGTTAATACCATTCAAGAAAAACAAAAGACCAAACATGGTGCTGGATCACAATAGAGGAGATACATTCAATATATCTTTGAAACTTTGATAATGACCATTACTATAAATAATATAAAATTGAGATTTTTTATGATCTTAACAAGGTACTAAAAGCAATTATTGTAATAAATTTAGAAGAGTTAGACCTAGGTTGGTACTTTGATTCAAGTGCAACAACCCATGTTATTGCAAATGGGGATGTTACTTTTTATTTTTCAAAAACTCAAATAGTCAATAGGATTTCATGTTTTCAAATCTATAATCCATGCCATTCCCCACAAAATTCATGGTCCAAAGGAATTTTATACTCTTTCACAACTTGGATAAATAATGCAAATGTCACCAATGTTATCTATTTCCTTAATGTAACCAAAATTACTCTTTGAATTGGTGCTATAGTTGATAGAAAAAGTTTGGTGATTTTTTGACAACACTATTATTAGATCATAATTACAAAACAACATTGTATTTGGTTCTAGCTAAAGGCATAAAATATGTTTGTAGCAAGTTATACAAACTCTTCATTATTGGATGTTAACTATTACAAATGTTTCTTAATGTTGAAATTTAAATGTGGACTTATAGCATACTTGCCTTGCAATCTTCCTTTTTAAGGTCTATACATACTAACATGACCATGAGGATCATAATGCCTACCCGGTGAATGCACATTACAGTGACCCCTTTTGGGTCTAGTATTATAATACATATAGTATAATTGTTCCAAAAGTATGGTATATGTAATTTTGGGTATCAATTTTGGTTTTTGGGCCCTATAATTATTATTTTTTACGCAACCAATGTTATGTAATATTATTTTTTAAATAATAATCATTTTCATTTATATTGAAGGATCCATGAATATATTTATACTATACATTGGTATAATAAGGCCAATGTCTCGTTTTGACTGCATTAACTTTAAGGCTTCATTAGTCATTAAAGTAATCAATTTTAATGGAATTGAAAAAATGGACCCTTTAGCTATGCTTGTCATTTTCCATGTGAATGTGATTACTTGTCAAATTTTCAATTTACCACACATTTATCGCATCTTTGCTGAAAAAACTCATTCTTTGAATGAAAATTTTCAAATTAATCTTATGGTATCCAAGCATGGTTCAAAATAAGTGGAATGACATGGTTCAATCATCTTCAACTTTTATAAAAATAAAAAATCATTTAAATTATTTTTGGAGCATATTTGTGTTTTTTAGTGTAGAAGTACATTACATTTGTTTCCACAAATATATTCCAATCTCCCACTTTATAAACTAAAATGAAATAGTTTCTTTTTTAATATCTTGCCTAGGTTATATTCTAACATAATATGCAAAAATATTGTGGAATTCTTTCAAAAGTTTTAAGTGGGATACAATCAAACATGCACACCCCTTAAAAGTAATATAATGTGACACCCCAAAGGGGGTCATTGTATTGTGCTTTCACCCTACCATCAATTCCATTTACCTTTTGCAATTGCAAAGATGGTGTTGGGGTCCAAAACAACATTTGGAACTTACACTGCAAACTAATCTCCATTGGTTGATGGAGAAAAATGAACTCATACATTCAAATTTATTTGAGCCATTCCCACATGTTTGGTTTAATGGGGCTAAAGTAAATGTCATTTTCACAAATGACTTTGTTACAAATCATGGAGTTATTGTCTTCCAACAAAAAATTCCACATTCCAAAAATTCAAGTTGTTTAAACAATTGATCAATAACCATGAAAAGAAGAAAATCAAAATTCTAAGGATAGATTGGAGCAATGAATCTCTATCAAATGAATTCAATGCATATTGTGAGTTGCAAGACATTTAAAGATGGCTCACAATTGCCCCTTACTCCACATTATAATGGTGTTGCTAAACACCAAAAAAAAAAATGATTGAGTAAGTCAAAAACACTTGTCCATTTAATTATTGATAAAAATTCTCAACATAGTGGTGTAATGGTGAACAAGAGCCCTTCAACGTCCAATGGTGGGTCTTTGCCTTGTCAAGTTTATAGTGGATCATTGGTAACCCATTTAACTATCTAAAGAATTTTGGATGTTTAGCATAAATGCATTTAGACAAATATAGAGGAATGGGATGGCAACAAAATGAATAAAATGCATCTAGTAGGCTATGAAGACAAATCAATGCATACTAATGTTATAACCTTGCTACAAAAAAAAATTACAATTATGAAAGATGCGATTTTTGATGAACAATTCATGGGCTTAATAAAGTTACCATTTGAGCAAGCTACAAACACAATGAATAAAATCATCCCACTTGATTTGTACCTAAAGAAGTTGAATCCACTAGAGAATCTTGCCCCCACAAATGTAACAGACCACAATTTAAAACTTGATGAAGATATTTTGATAGATCTTGTGGAACTCCCTACGGAATGAACTTTTTCACCCCCAAAGTCTTGAAATGATTGTTCATGTGAAGAACCGTAAGCACCAACTAGGATATTTGCATGACTCCACATTGCTCCATGCACATGAAGGATTACATTTATTCAATTAAGTTGAGCACCTAAGAACCCACATATTATTGAAAAAACATTCAACACCCAAGTTGGAGAGTAACAATGTGTTCAAAAATTGAATCTATACATAAAATTAGTGCATGGGAACTTGCAAAATTGACACCAAGAAAGGACCCCATCACAAGTAAATGGACATGAGTTGAGAAGTTAAAAACAAGGTTGGTGGCTTGATTTGAACAACCCTTTGTGCTTGCTGTCAAGTGACCCACAATTTTGTGCAATTGTTGCAATTACATCTCAAAATAAATGGGGTGTTTGAGCATTTGGACATAACTTTCATAAATGGGGATTTGGAGGAGGAAATTATAAATGGTCCAACCTTCAAGATTTGTGACTCCAAGGAGGGATCACTTCATGTGCTTACTTCAAAAGGCACTTTATGGACTAAAACAAGTATCACATGCTTAGAATTGGAAACTTAACCATTTTTGCAAGATTTAAAAGTAATCATGTAATCATGTATATCATGTGCTATACATGCTTATGGAGGATGGTCTTTATGTTATCCTCATCTTGTTTGTCAATGATCTACTTTTGACAAGGAACCACTTCTCCAAACTAATGATGCTAGAGGAGGAACTTGAAAAAAGGTTTGAAATGTCTTAGTGAAATATTATGCACCTCTACATTGGTGTGGAATTTTTATACCTACCTCATGAGATCACGCTACAATAACATAACTATGCACACTTGATATGTGTCACAAGTAAATTGGTGTCAAATGCTAGTGTTTAGTGGAAGAAGGTTTATAAGTAGAAATCAAGAGTGAGAAGATAAAAAGATACACTTTGATCATTTGAAAAAGCAACCATGAGCATGGCTAACTTGGAAGAGGAATTCTTGGAAGAGGAATTGAGTTTTACTAAATGAAAGCATGATAACAAAGAAGAAAAGCTGAACTTGAAAAAGAAAGGATGCAAATCCAATTTTAACACCAAATAGGTGAGATTGTAATTCACCTACACAATTGATCAATAATAGTACAGTTGAATAGTTCACTTTGTTCACCAAGTAACAAATCAAAAGTGAGAATGAGAAGTGCATCCACTAGGGCAAATGCATATTATGATAGAATTTACACCCAAAAAAAACTGTCACAAGGTGACAGTTTTCTTAGTCATAGAGATTTGATGCAGCTTGGTGGTAGATGTTTGAAAAAATATTTAATGATGAAAAAGTAAACAAGTGATTCAAATCAATTTTAATCTATCTTTATGTTGTGAAATTGATGCACATTGCACATACTATTTTCATGCACTTGTTCTCATAGACTCTTCTTGAGCATCACCAGACAGGTATATAGATTTACTTGCTGCTTTTTTTTAACAACTGAGAGCTCGAGCTCATAATCATTTCTTCTTGCTCAGTGTTGTTTCTTGAATTGATCACCAAATTACTCCCCCAAGTTTGTAAAGAATTTTCCCAGTGAAGAAGAAGAAGAAGAAAAGAAAATGCAGAAGCAGCCAGCTAGCTAAAATATTCATGAATGTTTCTATATGAACACATTGCTCTTAGCATGTGATTCATGATCATGCACACCAGGCTGACACATTGAAAAGTGTGTGCAAAAAGCAATGAAGAATCATCATCAGCAAATTATATAAACTCAGCAATGCATCAATGATTTCCCAGATTACAAATCCAATGAACAGCAAATTCATGATCAGCTGGCACTGTAATTAAGTCTGCCAGCTTGGATTCAAGTTGTGATCTGATGATGATATTCTGTTGAAGAATCTTGACACTGCAGTAGTTGCTGTTGGTACAATGGAGGAAGAACTGTACTCAGAAAATTCTAGTGATCAGAATATATGATCCTGGTTTAGCTGAGGTTGAAGATGTGATGAAGCTCCTGATCAGTAGCAGCCTTGTTCAAACAATGGGTATATTAAAACCAATTGAACCACAGCTTAATATCTGCTGGAGCTTGAAGTTCACATGACAGGCAGATCGAGGATTTGCTGGGTAAGTCTGCAACAAGTTGGTACCTTAAGAATTGCGAGATCTAGTCGAGAAAGCAATAAGATTGAGGCTTAATTGGTCAAGATCGATCTGGATTCAAGTGCAGGGTTTTATGATGATGATGATGATGACGATGATGATGATGGGTTGATTTTTTTGTATTTCAGCAGTGCCATTTGTAATTGAGAAATGTTGGTGGAGCTGTGTGAAACTTTGTTTAGATTGTGCTTGCAGTGCTGGAGTTGTGCAGTAAGCTTGTGGTGGTGCTGCAGCTGTTAGTGGGGGTAGCGGATTCCGGAATGGCGTGGCCGAAGCCGTTTCTGGCAGGCGGCGCATATGGAGTCACGATGGCAATGAGTGCACCCACGAGAATCGGCAACGATTTCACCACAGAGTCAGGGATGTGTGGGTAGTAGCAAGTGGTGACAGGCGCCGTCAGCAGCGTGAGAGCCGCAAACGCCATCACGGAAAGCATCGCATTCACGAAATCGAAAACCCTAGGGAAAAAAACACACACACACATTTCAGGATACATACATCATAATGATCATCAAAGCAGCAGCAGCACACGTTACCGATCGATCATGGGTGTCACTCAATTTGCATCAGGAAGCAAAGGAAGTTCCCAGATCGAGAGCAAAAACACAAAACAAAAAACCTCAAAGACTTGCAGTAGCTGGATTCTCAGCTCCGGAGAGCAGCTTTCTTGCAGTTGGACCCTCTGAGCGGATCTGCTGCAGACAAACAAGAACAGATACCTTAGATTGTATTTGGCATTGTCGCCGATATAGAAAGCGCCGCTGACATTAGCGAGACCGGAGCCGACGAAACAAGGATTCCACAGCCCTGTAGTAGTCACGACACCGTAGTAAACAACGCCATTCTCGGCCTTGTAGCTGTCCGTGAAGCAGCTGAAGGCGCAGATGGCGCCGAGGATGACCAGCATCACAGCCGTGACCACCTTGTCCGTGTGTCCGCAGTCGCCATTGTTGGTGGTGAGGGTTGCAAGCGCCTGGAACAGCATGAAAGTGCCGGTGGGTAGGAGGTTGGAGAGCTGGGTCAAGATGTCCGTGGATTGTCCTTGAGCGTTCTGTGCTGTTCTCGTCATCTTCTGTACCAGATACTTCAGGAATTGGAACATGGAGCCACAAGAGATCACAGCATTCAAACTGCTGCTTGTCGTAGCCGCTGCAGCTGCGGAGCTGCTGCTGAGTGGATTTGCGCTCTTGCTGACCATGGGATCATAGAAGCTCTGCAGCTGAGGCTCAGGAAAACTAGTGTCGACTGAATGGCTCATGGGTACAGCTGAAACCAACAATAAGCTGAAGCTGACAGACAAAGTTTGCAGAAGAGAATTGAAGACAGACTCTGAGGATCAGAAAGCCTGACGGCTCCAAACATATATCAAGAACGAAAACGAGATATCCATGCAAGTGGGAAGAAGAAGAGGAGTGAAACTGGTGACATGTCGAGGGAATGAAGAAAGAAAGCGTGCACGCCATAAAACATTGGGCAACTGCACACGCATACCCAATACCCATTTCAGAAGCAAAGTCTTGCTGCAACAAAAAAAAGCTGCTGAATTGCACAACCCAGCTAAATTTCTTTACATGTTGGAAATCATGATCAGCTGCAGGCTGCTAGCACCATGATCCATGCCAATCTATCTGCATCAAACTGCAGATGTGAAGCTGATCAGGAATTGAGCTGCAAGTAAGTGTGCCCTGAAATTCAGCGGCACCCATTGAGCTTCAGGGTGCTGGGAATATCCGGCAGCAAAAAGAAGAGGAGAAAAAAAAGGAAAAATACAAAACACAAAAGCTGATTCAACTGCATCATCAAATGGGTGTAGTCTGAGTTTCCTTAGCTCACAAGGAGACTCAAACTCTGCCCTGGAGCAGCTTTGCGACTTGTACACTGCAGGGATCACGAGGAACAAACATGGGGATCAATTCTCTATCTTTCCTTTTTCTCTCTCTTCATTGCAAAAGTCCCACATAACTCTCATGTGTAATGCCCACTTGGGATCCACGTTGCTGTGCACTACCAGTGATGTTCAACTTTTTATTTCTTATCATGTTCTCATTTGGTTTTCAATATTTCGTTATTATTTCTATCAATTTAAAATTAAAATTATATTATATTAAACATTATATTCATGGTGGGTAAGGTAAAAGAGGAAGGTAGTTATTAATAAATAAATAAAAATGAAATCACTGGAATTTGCAGAGCAGGATTCACACACAAAAGGACTTTTGATAACTGGTTATGTCTGGTAACCAGCTCAAGGCCACCTCAAGGTTATGGCACATCATCTTGCTGCTCATGCAGCTTGATTATACGCCATAGCCCCCATCTTCTCTTCTCATAGGTTACCTAATCCATAACCAATGTTCTATCAGGACCTTTTGCAGAGCATAGCTACTAATCTCTGTCGTTATTCTGCCATTCGGTTAGGTGATAACAGGTTGAACCAAGGCCATATAATATACCTTGAAAACTTGTCGAATACGATGCATTTCTCTAGCATAAACATTGTCCATAGGTAGGTTGTATATTTGAAAATGTAAATTGATTTGTAGCACAGATAGCTAGGAAATATCAGAAGAAGCAGTGATGGCTGATTCTACCACTTAAAGACAACTTTAAGAACCTGTGGAATTTGACAACACAAATGGACATTTGTGGTTTTCACACAATTTACCCAATTGCAGCTTGGAGACTACCCTAATCTAATCTTTACTACACTACACTAATCTACAATAATCTAATGCCATT
>Ga0116228_10003627_pt1 | contig 13598 bp, 12 predicted proteins | sample S1TSphfallax_2_FD_89694 | JGI IMG/M metagenome (GOLD analysis project Ga0116228, IMG submission 89694) | Host-associated microbial communities from peat moss isolated from Minnesota, USA - S1T2_Fc - Sphagnum fallax MG | ecosystem: Host-associated > Plants > Peat moss > Unclassified | place... | reverse complement strand
GGGGCGCTGCCGCCGCCGAAGAACTTGCCGAGCATTTCCTCCAGCTGCTGCGCCGGGCGGGTGAGACCCAGCTCGCCGCCTTCCTTCACCGGGCTCTTCGACCGGCCAAACTGGATACCCACGTACTGGTCGCCCAGCAGGCCGCTGGTGTAGATCGTGGCGACCGAGTCGTCCGGGATGTCCTTGTGGTTGTCGTCGATCGACAGCGTGACCTTGGCTTCTTCCTTGCCCGGCACGAGGTCGATGGCCTGGACCGAGCCGACGCGCACGCCGGCGATCTTCACCGGGGCGCGGACCTTGAGCTGGCCCACGTTGGCGAAACGGGTTTCCACGGCATAGCTGGAACCCTGGCGCGAGTTCGCCACCGAGGTGGTCTGGGTGGCCAGGTAGGCCAGGGCGGCAAAGCCGAGCACGATGAACAGGCCGGTGCCGACGGCATAGGAGCGTCTCTGGGTCACGGCACGATCCTCGGGTTGAATGCGGAAAGGGATACGGTCATGGCGGGCCTCCGTGGCCTCAGATCAGGAATGAGGTGAGGACGAAGTCCAGCGCCAGGATGGCGATGGACGATGCGACCACCGTGCGCGTGGTCGCATACGCGACGCCTTCGCTGGTGGGCGGGGTGGTGTAGCCCTGGAACACCGCGATCAGGGAGACCACGATGCCGAAGGCGAAAGACTTGAGCAGCACGCCGTTGATGATGTCCTTGTGGACATCCACCGCGGCGGTCATGTTGGACCAGAAGGTGCCGTTGTCGATGCCGAGCCAGGTCACGCCGACCAGATGGCCGCCGAACACGCCCATGGCGCAGAACACCACGCCCAGCAGCGGCAGCGCGATCACTCCGGCGAGGAAACGCGGTGCAGCCACGTAGGCCATCGGGTCCACCGCCATCATTTCCATGGCGTCGAGCTGGTCGGTGGCGCGCATCAGGCCGATTTCGGCGGTGATCGAGGTACCCGCGCGGCCGGCGAACAGCAGCGCCGTGACCACCGGGCCCAGCTCGCGGTAAATGGCAATGGCTACCACGGTACCCGTGGCCGAAGTGCCGCCGAAGATAGAGAGCACGTCGTAGAGCTGCAGACCCAGCACCATGCCCACGAACAGGCCGCAGGTCATCACGATGGTGAGGCTCATCGCGCCCACGAACCAGATCTGGCGAAGCGTCTCGCGACCGTGGCGCAGGCTGCGCGGAATGGCCGCCAGCACCGTAAGGAGGAACAGCCCGCAGGCGCCGATCTGCGCCAGGCTGCGAATGACGACGTTGTCGTCGCGGGTGGTCATGCCTTGCCTCCGGGGAAACCGAGCGCGGTGGCGTAATCCCCTGCGGGGTACTGGAAGGGAACGGGGCCGTCGGGCTCGCCGCCGAAGAACTGCGCCGTCCACGGCGAACCGTCGCTGGCCAGCGTATCGGGCGCACCCTGCGCCACGACCTTGCCGTTGGCGATGAGGAACACGTGGTCGGCCACCTTCTGCACCGCCGCGAGCTCGTGCGCCACCAGTACGCTGGTGATGCCGAGGGTCTCGTTGAGCGTGCGGATCAGCAGCAGCACCTGGTTCAGCGCGATGGGGTCGAGGCCCACGAAGGGCTCGTCGTAAAGAATGAGCGCCGGGTCGAAGACGATGGCACGCGCCAGCGCCACGCGACGGGCCATGCCGCCGGACAGCTCGGTGGGCATCAGCTTCGCGGCGCCGCGCAGGCCCACGGCCTGGAGCTTGTTCAGCACGATGTTGCGCACCAGTTCCTCCGGCAGCTTCGTGTGCTGGCGCAGCGGGAAGGCCACGTTCTCGAAGACGTCGAAGTCGGTGAGCAGGGCCGAGTTCTGGAACAGGTAGCCGATGCGCTCGCGCAGCTCGAACAGCTTCTCGCGCGACAGCGAGGGTACGTTCTGGCCGTCTACCTCGATGCTGCCGGCATCGCCGCGCATCTGCCCGGTAATGTGCTTGAGCAGGGTCGTTTTGCCCGTGCCGCTCGGACCCATGATCGCCGTGACCTTGCCACGGGGGATATCGAGGTCGAGCGAGTCGAAAATCGTCTTTCCGTTGAGGACCGTGGTCAGTCCGCGTACGCGGACGATGGCGTCGTCGGTCATGGGGCGATCAGCTCCTGGATCAGCGTCTCATGGCGTTTGGCGTTCAGCGGCGAGCGCAGGCGCACGGCGTGGACGATGGCCCGGAGGTCGCCCAGGGCATCTTCGAAGCTGTCGTTGACGATGATGTAGTCGAATTCGTGCGCATGGGCGATCTCTTCGCGTGAATTGATCAACCGGCGCTCGATGACATCCGCCGCGTCCGTGTTACGACCGCGCAGGCGGCGTTCCAGTTCCACGCGCGACGGCGGCAGGATGAACACGCTGACGCAGTCCGGCTTGCCCTTGCGCACCTGGCGCGCGCCCTGCCAGTCGATTTCCAGCAGTACGTCGGCGCCCGAATTCAGTTTTTCTTCCACCACGGTACGCGAGGTGCCGTAGAGGTTGCCGTGCACCACGGCATGTTCCAGGAAGATGCCGTCTTCGATTTCCTTTTCGAAATCGGGGCGCTCCACGAAGAAATAGTGCCGGCCGTACTGCTCGCCCACGCGCGGCGGGCGGGTGGTATGCGAAATGGACAGCGAAATCTGCGGCTCGCAGTCGAGCAGCGCGTTGACCAGCGTCGACTTGCCCGCACCCGACGGCGCGGCCACCACGAAAAGGGTGCCTGGCGTCATCCGCGGGTCTCTCGATGGGGGTTCATGGCTCTCTCCCGGAACACCGCCCCGCCGGCAAGGCCGATGGGGCGCGGCATTACGTTGCGCAAAACGGGATTGTAGCCGGATTCACCCCCGGACGGCCCTTACCCGTGATGCAGGGCCGTCATGAGGGCCACGCTGACGATCAGGATCAGCAGCCCCGGAACGCACCAGAGCACCCAGAACACGGCCTTGGGTGCGGGCGGCTGGGTCTGGCCGGTCTGCCGCCAGCGCGCCACCCAGCTCATCTGCCCCTGCATGTAGAACGTGGTGAAGAAGAACAGCGTGATGCCGCCGATCTCGGGGACCAGGCCCAGCGGGGATAGCACCCGGCGCATGGAGTTGGCCATCGAAAAGAACGCCACGATCATGCAGGCCCATTGGGCGAGGCCGATCACCAGTTGCGGAAAGATCAAGGCCACCGAGGTCAGGCCGTCGCCGACTCTCGCGACCTGGCTGCCGATGCCGAATCCCCACACCACCAGCGTCAGCAGCAACGACGCCACCAGCCAGCCGGTGGCCTTGCTCGACGGATCGATCTTCTTGATCCAGCTGGCCTGCACGAAGGGCCAGACGATACCCATGATACCCAGGGTGGGAATGCACAGCAGGAGCACCAGAAACCAGTGCAGACTGGGGGGCTCGGGTAAGGCCCTCACAGCGGCATCGTGAGCCGCCAGGCCACCTAAGGCGTCCGGCGGCAGCGGCGGCACGGCCTCGGGCGCCAGCCCCAGTATCTCGTGCAGCGGGCGCCACTCGGCCATGCCGTCCACCCAGGCCAGCATCGACGGCGATACCTTGCGCTCGGCCAGCCACTGATGAATCAGCGATTCGGCATAGGGCCCGAATTTCTCCTGCCCCCTGCCCAGCCAGATCTGACGTTCCTCGCCCATTCCCCGATCCCCTTCGCTGCAAGTCGCCGGAGTATGCCCAAGGAAGCCACGGTGGGCGAGATGCCTCCATACGGGTTCGTTCGGACGCCCGCAGGGGCTATGCTCGCCCCTTCCCCTCCCCGCCACGCCGTGCCTTCATCAGTGAACACGTTCCGAGCCAGAGACATCCTCATCCTGGGATTCATGAATTTCGCCCTGTACGTCGGTGCGGGCAACATCATCTTTCCGCCCTTCATCGGCCTGCAGGCCGGCACCTCGGTATGGGCGGCGGCCGCGGGCTTCCTTCTTACGGGTGTGGGGCTGCCGGTGATCACCTCGATCGCCATGGCCCGCGCGGGCGGCTCGATGTCGGTGCTGACCCGGTCGGTGGGGCGCACGAGCGGCACGGTGCTTACCATCGTCTGCTACCTGTGTATCGGTCCGCTCTTTGCCATTCCGCGCACGACCACGGTGTCGTACGAGACGGCCATCCAGCCCTTCGTGGGCTCGGATCACTGGCTGTGGCTGTTCAGTCTTGCCTATTTCGCCGTGGTGATCGCGGTGTCGCTGCATCCGGGCAAGCTGATGGATACCGTGGGCAAGGTACTCTCGCCCATCAAGATCGTCGCGCTCATCGTGCTGGCGATCACCACGCTGCTGTGGCCCGCCGGCCAGCCGGGCCAGCCTACGGAGCTGTATGCGCATGCCGCGTTCTCGCAGGGCCTGACCAACGGCTACCTCACGATGGATACGCTGGGCGCCCTGGCCTTCGGTATCGTCATCGTCAACGCTATCCGCTCGCGCGGCGTGGACTCACCGAGCCTCATCACCCGCTATGCCGTGCTGTCGGGCATCATCGCCGGCATCGGCCTGGCGCTCATCTATATCTGCCTGTTCCTGCTGGGCACGGGCAGCAACGCCATTGCCGGTAGCGCCACCAATGGCGCCGAGGTGCTGAGCGCCTATGTGCATTACAGCTACGGCCTCGGCGGCAGTGTATTCCTGGGTGTGTTGATCACCATCGCCTGCATGGTCACCGCCATCGGCCTGACCTGCGCGTGCGCCAGCTATTTCAGCGGCATCACGCGCATCGGGTACAGCACGTATGTGTGGATTTTCGCGGCGTTCTCGTGGGGCGTCTCCAACCTGGGGCTCACGCGTCTCATTGGCGTGTCGGTGCCGATCCTCACGTCGATCTATCCGGTCTTCATCGTGCTGATCGCCACGTTCTTCATGCGCCCGCTGTTCCGTTCGCCGTCGCGCGTGGTGGTGCCCGTGGCGATCGTCGCGCTCATCGTCGGCAGCGCCGATGCGCTCAACGCCGCCGGTTTCGATGCGCTGTCGGTGGTAAAGCAGCTTCCGCTGCACGACCAGGGCCTGTCGTGGCTGCCGCCGGTGCTGGTGGTAATGGCCATGGCGGCCCTGGCAGATCGCCTCGGCGGCCCAGGCCGCGAACTAGGCACAGACACACCGTAACCCTGTAGGAGCGCGCCTGCGCGCGACCGGTTTTCGCTCCGGTCCGGTCGCGCGCAGGCGCGCTCCTACATGTGTGGAAGGTAGTGGCTGGGGGCTACGCCTACGATGCGTTTGAAGGCGTGGCTGAAGGCGCTTTCCGAGGTGTAGCCCAGGTCGCGCGCCAATACCGATACCGGCTGGTCGCCCTTGCGCAAGGCATGACAGGCCAGCCGCATGCGCCACTGTGTGACATAGGCCAGCGGTGCCACACCGGCCACGCACTTGAAGTGCGCCGCGAATGCCGTACGCGACATCGCCGCCAGCTTCGCCAGTTCATCCAGCCGCCACGCACGCGCCGGCTCGGCATGCACGCGCCGCAGCACACCCGACAGGCGCGCATCCGTCGCCGCACGCAGCCAGCCCTCGCGCGGCACTTCGCCGGTGGCGAGAAACGCCCTCAGGATATGCAGGAACAACAGGTAAGCCAGCTGCATCGTCGCCAGCGAGGCACCCAGGCGGTCACCCGATTGTTCCTCCATCATCCGGTCGATCAGCCAGCGGATCACCACCGCATCCGCTGCGTCCCCGTGCACATGGATGAAGGTAGGCAACGCCTCGATCAGCAGCGGCGCATATACGGGATGCAGGCGCACGTGACCGCCGATGAGCAGCACCTCGTCGCTCTCGTTCACGGCGGCGATGGGCCGGCCTCCCGCTTCGAACGCTTCTCGCGCATCCCGGGGCGGAAGCGCCGGATCGCTCGCCAGTACGAAACGCTGCTCGTTGATCAGCAGGATGACATCACCCGCCTGCATGAACACGGGCGTGGCATCGTTGCCGAGGCATGCCCAGCATTCACCGCGCACCACGGCGAAGAACTTCATCTTGTCCGCGGCAAGGAAGCTCAGCGACCAATCGCCGCCCGCGTGGAATCCACCGGAAACGACCGACTCGACCTCGGCCAGTCGCAGCATGTCAGTGATGGGATCGTGGGTCATACCCGGGACGATTGAGCATGTAACGGGGACTTTCAAGTATTCATCGTTCGGCCGCGCGTCCCTACCTTGGTGTCATACCTGACCCAAGGAGCCCACCATGCGCACACCACAGCAGCCCATTTCCTCCGGACACGGCCCTGCCACCACGGCCGATGACATCCTCACGGGCATCGACCTGACCGGACGCACCGCCATCGTGACCGGCGGTTACTCGGGCATCGGCACCGAGACCAGCCGCGCCCTGCGCGCCGCAGGCGCCCGCGTGATCGTACCCGCCCGCGACCTGGCCAAGGCACGCGAAAACCTCAAAGGCATCGAGGTCGAGATCCTGCCCATGGACCTCGCCGATCCGGCCTCCATCGATGCTTTCGCCCGCGAAATCCTCGCCCGGAACGAACCGCTGCACATCCTCATCAACAGCGCCGGCGTGATGGCCTGCCCGCTGGAACACGACGCACGCGGTTACGAGCGCCAGTTCGCCACCAATCACCTCGGGCACTATCAGCTCACCGCACGTCTATGGCCGGCCCTCGTGCGAGCCAACGGCGCCCGTGTCGTGGCGCTGACCTCGCGCGGCCATCGCTTTTCCGGCGTGGATTTCGATGATCCGCACTTCGAACGCCGCGAGTACAACCCCTGGGTGGCCTACGGCCAGTCGAAGACGGCCAATGCGCTGTTCGCACTTGCGGTGGACACACGCGGCCAGGCCCAAGGCATCCGCGCCTTCTCCGTGCACCCCGGCGCCATCATCACCGACCTCGTCCGACATCTCAGCGAAGAAACCCTGCGCGGCTTCGGCGGCCTGGACGAACAGGGCCGCCCTGTCGCCGACCTCGCCAAGGGACTCAAGAACGTCGCGCAGGGCGCGGCAACCACCGTATGGGCGGCCGTGAGTCCGCAACTCGACGGCATGGGCGGCGTGTACTGCGAAGACTCGGACATCTCGCCCATCCTTCCCGATGACAGCGTCGCGGAACCCGGCCGCATATCCCAGGAAATCGGCGTGCGCCGCTGGGCCATTGATCCGGAGGCAGCGGAAAGACTGTGGACTTTGAGTGAAACGCTGACCGGCGTGCACCTGCCGGCCTAAACACCCCGACGCGGGTCGCTTCGCTCACCCACCTGCCGCACGTGATCGATAAAACGTCGCACCACGTGCGGCACGTGGCGCGTGTTCGGATACACCGCATAGACGCCTTGATCCGGAAAGCGATGACGGCGCAAGAGTGCCACCAGCGCCCCCTCGGCGAGCGAAGGGGCCGCAAGCCAGCGGGGCATGAGCGCCACGCCGTGGCCTGCGCGGGCGAAGGCCAGCAGCGTCGATGCGTTGTCCGCGCTCAGCATCACCTGCGCAGGATTGCTGGGAAACGGGATGTCCACGCCGTCGGGGCCGTGCAGGATCTGGTCCGGCAGGCGCGGGTAGCCGATACGCGGCAGGTCGAGCACCCAGGCCGGATCGTTCGGGCGTGCGCGGCCTGCGCGTTCCAGCAACGCTGGCGCGGCAACCGCCATGATGTCGTAACGCGACAGCTCGGTCGCGCGGTATTCCGCGTCCTGGAGACGGCCGAGGCGAATGGCAAGGTCGAAGCGTTCGGAGATCAGCTGTGCCGGTGCGGAACTGGTGGAGAGGTGGATACGCAGGCCAGGATGTGCGGCGTGGAAATCGTTCACCCAGCCGATCACCGCATGCGCGGCGTATTCGGCCGTGGTGGTGATCCGCAAGCGCCCCAGCAGCGGCGCATCGTCGCCACGCGCCTCGTCGATGGCGCGTCGTGCGCTTTCCAGGGTTTCGACGCAGCGCTCGTAGAAACGCTCCCCCGCATCGGTGAGCGTGAGGCTGCGCGTGTTGCGGGTGAGCAAGGCCACTCCGAGGTCGGCCTCCAGCCGCTTGAGGTTAAAGCTCACCACGGCCCGGCTGAAGCCCAGCGCTTTCGCAGCCGCCGACAACGAGCCGGCATCGACCACGGCCTTGAAGATGTCGAACCGGTCCAGGCTGATCATGGGCATTCGTCAAAAAGTTTTTGACAATCTATACGCCATCGTGGGCTATTTCCAGACGAACGGATTCCCTAGGCTTCACGCTTTGACCGGAGCCCTGTCGTGGACGAGCGCAACCGCGTCGCCTGGATCTACCTGCTGGGCTTCGCCCTGGACCTGGTGAACATGTTTGCCGCCAACGTGGCGATGCCCCGCATCGGGCATGACCTGGCGGCCAGCGTGACCCAGCTGTCTTGGGTGAGCGGCATCTACACGCTGGGGCTCACGGTAGTGATCCCTGCTGGTCCCCGGCTTGCCGCATGGCTGGGTGAAAAGCCGCTGATCTGCCTCTCCCTTGCCGGCTTTGCCGTGATGTCCGCCCTGGCCGGTACCACGAGCGATATCCATACACTGATCGGCTGGCGGTTCGGCCAGGGGCTCTTTGGCGGAATACTCATTCCGGTGGGGCAGGCCTGGGCGTATCGGCTTACGCCAGCCACCGAGCGCAGCGCGCTCACCACGCGGGTGATGTTCGTGGCGTTGTTGATACCGGCGCTGTCGCCGATGCTGGGTGGTGTGCTCGTGGATGCCGTGTCGTGGCGCTGGCTGTATCTGGCCAATGTGCCCCTTGCACTGATGACCCTGGCGCTGGCCGTGCTGTGGCTGCCGCGTGGGCAGCACATCGCGGCGAGTGCTTCGTTTCTGCCCGCCATTCCGTCGCTGCTTCGCCTGCGTGCCCTGCATACGGCGATGCTGGTCTATCTGTTCGTCCCGGGCGTTTTCGTCGGCGTGAACCTCATCGCCGCACTGCATCTGGCCTCGCTCGGGTATTCACCCGGAGGCATCGGTGCACTGATGCTGCCGTGGGCCATCGCCTCGGGCGTGGCCATTCTCACCACCCGCAGGAGCTTCGGCCGCTTTGGTGCCAGGCCGCTGTTGCTCGTCGGCATGGTCACGCAAGCCCTGGGCATCCTGGCACTCGGCAAGGTGACGGCGCCCGGCGATTCGTGGGCTGCCGGTGCGTTCGTGCTGATGGGGCTGGGTGGCAGCCTGTGTTCAAGCGCTGCGCAGACGCTGGCCTTTACGGGCGTCGCGGACGCACGCATGGGCCAGGCCAGTGCGCTGTGGAACATGAATCGCCAGCTAGCCTTTTGTGCCGGACCCGTCGTGATGGGTGCCGTGTGGCAATGGCTGGGTGGCTCGTATGCCTTTGCCGTGGCGGCCTTGCTGACCCTGCTTCCGGCAACGCTCGCCCTGGGCTTGTCGCATCGCCATACTTTCCCCATCGAGGAGACTTCCGCATGACCGATATCGCGCACCAGGAAATCATCGAACTGCATCGGCAGATCGAAAGCCTGTTTGGAGGCACGGCCGAGGAGGATGCGCTGGATGCGCTCGTCGCGTGTTTCGATGCGGGTTTCCGCATGGTCACCGTGCGCGGTGACCGGATCGACCGCGATGGCGTGGCGACGCTGTTTGCCAGCCTGCGTGGAGCGCGACCGGGCATCCACATCGATATCGCCGATATCGTGACCCATTCGGATGCCGATGGGTTGTGGGTGTCGTACACCGAAACGCAGACCCTGGGCGATGGCAGCGGTAATCGCCGGCATTCCACCGCGTGGTTGATGCCTGTGTCAGACGGTCGTCCTGTCTGGCGGTATCTGCACGAGACCTTGCTGCCGTAGCGATGCAACGCATTTGTAGGAGCGCGCCTTGCGCGCGACCGGTTGTCGCCGAATCATTCATCGCATTCGCCACATCGGTCGCGCGCAAGGCGCGCTCCTACAGTGGATCGGTGAGGCCATTAGATATCGGCTTTCAGGGAGGCCACGAGGTGGGGGTGGAATGGTGAGCCCGACTCGTGTGCATCTGTATCCCAGTAGCGCAGGTCCGTGCTCCACATCGGGCTGAATCGCCACGTCACACCGATATTCCACGCGTTGTAGCCAAATGCACCGATGCGCCCGTTGCCGTGAAACATCGCATGGGCTTCCTGCTGCCGCGCCACCACACCTGACAGCGTCCACGCCGCGTCGATGGCCCAGGCGGCACTGGCTTCCGTGTAATACGCACGCCCCGCCATGCCGGGATAGTCCGGCGAATAGTTCACTGAAAGCCCCAGCAACACGGGCCCCGCGGGAACACTGCCGCGCACATACCACTCGGCATATCCCAGCCTTCCGTTGCGGGGCTGGTGGCTGTAGATGTACCGGGCATAGCCAAGGTCGAGCGTGAACACCCCTAGCGTCCGACGCCAGCCGGCATACACGTCGTACTCGCGCTGCGTATGACGATCGCCGGAGGCCGAGAAATCCACGTTCGACGACCACGTGCCGACATAGAACGTATCCCGCCATGCCACGTCGGCACCGAAGAACCGCGACGGGTTGCCGTCCGTCTGCCCGATGCCTCGCGATACATAGGTGCTGCGCAAACCCAAGTTGCCAGAAATCGCCCAGTCACTGGCCGCACGCGCTGGCGGCATCGCCACCAGCGCGCAGGCACACAGGATCGGTCGCAGCATCACGCGCGGCTTACCGCGTGCGACGGACCGGAGCGCCGTTGGCCTTGTAGTAAGGCGCCAGGCTGGGCGGCAACGCAGTGCGGCCACGGATGGCGTCGGCCATCTTCTCTGCGATCATGATCGTGGGCGCATTGAGATTGCCCGTGACCACCTGCGGCATGATCGACGCGTCGATGACGCGGAGCCCTTCCATGCCGTGCACGCGACCGTAGCCATCCACCACCGCCATCGGATCGCTGGCCGGGCCCATCTTGTTCGAGCACGACGGATGATACGCCGTCTCGGCGTGCTCGCGCACGAAGGCATCCAGTTCCGCATCCGTACGCAGGTGCGGGCCCGGCGAGATTTCCTTGCCGCTGTAGGCCGACAGGGCCGGCTGCGCGAAGATCTCGCGGGTGATGCGGATGGCCGAGCGGAACTCACGCCAGTCCTGCTCGTGCGACATGTAGTTGAACAGGATGCTCGGATGCACGCGCGGATCGCGCGAGCGTACGTGGATGCGGCCACGGCTGGGCGAACGCATGGAGCCTACGTGCATCTGGAAGCTATGCACCTTGATCGGGTTGGAACCGTCGTAATTGATCGCCACCGGCAGGAAGTGATACTGCAGGTTCGGCCATTCGAACTCGTCTTCGGTACGAATGAAGCCACCCGCCTCGAACTGGTTGCTCGCACCGATGCCCGTGCCCATGAACAGCCACTGCGCGCCGATGGCCGGCTGGTTGTACCACTTCAGTGCGGGCGCCAGCGACACGGGCTTCTTGCACTCGTACTGGAGGTACATCTCCAGATGGTCCTGCAGGTTCGCACCCACGCCAGGCAGGTCGTGCACCACCGGGATATCCAGCGAGCGCAGCAACGCGGCCGGCCCCACGCCGGAACGCTGGAGCACCTGGGGCGAAGCGATGGCGCCGCTGCACAGCAGCACTTCGCGGCGGGCGAAGGCTTTCTGCAATTCGCCCTCCCCGTTCTTCAGCCACGCCACGCCCTCGGCGCGCTTGCCGTTGAACAGGATGCGGTCGGTGAGCGCATGGGTGACGATGGTGATGTTCGGACGCGGACGGGCCTGATCGAGGTAACCGCGTGCCGTGCTGGCACGACGGCCCTGCGGCGTCACCGTGCGGTCCATGGGGCCGAAGCCTTCCTGCTGGTAACCGTTGAGATCGTCGGTGCGCGGATAACCCGCCTGCACACCGGCATCCACCATCGCCTGGAACAGCTCGTTATTGCCGCGCTTCGGCGTGGTGACCGACACCGGGCCGTCGCCACCGTGGTAATCGTTGGGGCCGATGTCACGCGTTTCCGCCTTGCGGAAGTACGGCAGGCACTGGTTGTACTGCCAGTGCTCAAGGCCCTCGGCCTTGGCCCAGTTGTCGTAATCCATGGCGTTGCCGCGGATGTAGCACATGCCGTTGATCAGCGACGAACCACCCAGGCCCTTGCCGCGACCGCAATCCATCACGCGGTTGTTCATATGCGGCTCGGGGTCGGTCTTGTAACCCCAGTTGTAGCGACGGCCCTGCAAGGGATACGCGAGCGCAGCCGGCATCTGCGTGCGGAAATCGAGACGGTAATCCGGGCCGCCCGCTTCGAGCAGGAGCACGGTGACGTCGGCATCCTCGGTCAGGCGCGTCGCGAGCGTATTACCCGCGGAACCGGCGCCGATGATGATGTAGTCGTATTCGTTTGGCTGGGTCATGGACGTTTTCCTCGAACGTGCGGCACCATCGCGGCGCCTGGCCACGATCCCGCGTGAGTGTGGAAAGGCGCGCCACGACCGCGGCGCGCCTTGAGGTTCGTCAGAAGACGCTGGCGAACTCGCCCATCTCGACCTGCACCGACTTGATGCGGGTGTAATGGGCCAGGGTGGACAGGCCGTTCTCGCGACCCACACCCGACTGCTTGTAACCACCCACCGGCATTTCCGCCGGCGATTCGCCCCAGGTGTTGATCCAGCAGATGCCGGCCTGGAGGCGATGGATGACGCGATGCGCGTCGGCGACGTTCTTCGTGACCACGCCGGCCGCAAGGCCGAAATGCGTGTCGTTGGCGCGATCGATGGCTTCGTCGAGCGTGTCGTAGACGAGGATGCTCATCACCGGCCCGAAGATTTCCTCGCGCACGATGGTCATGTCGTCACGGCAATCGCTGAAAACCGTGGGCAGCACATAGGCACCCTTTGCACGCGCGCCTTCCGTATCGCGGCCGCCGCCGATGAGCAGGCGGGCGCCTTCGGCCTTGCCCGACTCGATCATCGACAGCACCTTTTCCATGTGCGGGAAGCTGGCCATGGGGCCGAAGTTCGTGTCCGCGTCCAGCGGATCGCCGATGCGGATACGCTTCACGCGTTCCACCACGGCTTGCTCGAAGGCCGCCTGCATGGCGCGCGGCACGAACACGCGGGTGCCGTTGGTGCACACCTGGCCCGAGCTGAAGAAGTTAGCCATGACTGCAATGTCGGCGGCGCGGTCGAGGTCGGCATCGTCGAGCACGATAAGCGGCGACTTGCCGCCCAGCTCCATGGTGACTTCCTTCAGCGACGAAGCCGCCGCGCTGGACATCACCTTCTTGCCGGTTTCCACGCCACCGGTGAAGGAAATCTTCTCGATCACCGGATGCTCGGTGAGCCACTGGCCCACGTCGCGGCCCGGGCCCTGCACCACGTTGAACACGCCATCGGGCACGCCGGCCTCGGTGTAGATCTCCGCCAGCTTCAGCGCCGTGAGCGGAGTGACTTCCGATGGTTTGAACACCATGGCATTACCGGCAGCCAGCGCCGGGGCGGACTTCCACATGGCGATCTGGATCGGGTAATTCCACGCGCCGATACCAGCCACCACGCCCAGCGGCTCGCGACGGGTGTAGAAGAACGAGCTTTCGCGCAGCGGCAGCTGGATACCTTCGACCACGGTGGCGAGCCCGGCGTAGTACTCCAGCACGTCGGCACCGGTGACGATGTCCACGGTGCTCGTTTCGGCGATGGCCTTGCCGGTGTCCAGCGTTTCCAGGTGGGCCAGTTCGTCGTTGCGCTCGCGCAGGAT
>Ga0116228_10003626_pt1 | contig 13598 bp, 9 predicted proteins | sample S1TSphfallax_2_FD_89694 | JGI IMG/M metagenome (GOLD analysis project Ga0116228, IMG submission 89694) | Host-associated microbial communities from peat moss isolated from Minnesota, USA - S1T2_Fc - Sphagnum fallax MG | ecosystem: Host-associated > Plants > Peat moss > Unclassified | place: USA... | reverse complement strand
TTATAATAGTATATCTATATAGGAAAAAATAGGTTATAGATTGAGATGATTGAATTATTAAAAAAGACGATATGAATTTTCAAAAATGAATATAAGGTTAGAGCTTGGAATTGTGAGAGGGCTAACCAAGGGATTGCAAAATTTGTGTACTTATCTGTGGACTTTACATTTGTTGAAATTTGGTTCATTGCACTATCCCTTCACCCAACTGCCTTAGTCCTTGGTAGCAAACCTTCACTTGATTGATATGTCAATCTTAACCACAGACGACTTTCTTTTGACCTGAGACTGAAGGCTTGTTCAATGTCAGCTACAAGTATTATATTTCCAATTTGCTTGTTGAAAATTGAACCTACTCAAAATTGTGTTGTACGACTCAAATGCTCTCTTCTCAGAGAAACCCATATATTTATCCTTCAAATTTGGTGGACCACCATATTTCCATGTCTAATAGGTCTTCTTGTGAGGGAGGGGCACAACATTTTATTTCCTTGGCAAGAACCTTCCAAGTTTTAGCAATTTTGTTCCATGTGGGAACCTTTTACTGATATGTGATGGTGGCAAAAAGACCAGTTTACATTCTTCCCCGATCTTTTTACTTTTGTTGAAGACAATTCAAATCATCGAAGAATCTGCAAATCTGAAACTCCTGGTTGCGTCCAGTATAGCACCCATTTGATGTAAAAAAGCCTCCTCTGACTCGACCAATCCTAATCTTCCAGCTTTCCATTGGACTCTGCACTGAGTTGTGTGTTCTTAACCAGCCCATAAGAAGTTGTGTAGCAAAGCTCGGATTTGTTGTAGGACCTTCCGCATTCCAGCTCACATAGCAATAAAGTACCAAAGAAAAGATCAGATGACCTGATTGACAACTAATGCCCTACCGGCCAAAGACAGTTAGATGGGTGGAAGCCAAGTAAGACAACTTTTTTTTAACCTTGTCCAAGAGGAATTTGTCAGTGTCGTCTACCTAGATATGCCAAAGCTGAACCAAGATCCTAAATATTTAGAGTTCTTTTTCTTTCACTCAGCTCCAATTAAAAGCATCAAACCAGTCAAGCTGTAGGTGTGTTTTGAATTGAGAAAACAACTTTCCACAATCTCTCAAAACTTCTTGAGATGTATCAGCTTTCTACACATTGTTTAAAATTTGAAAAATTGGTGTTCAGTGCATTCTAAGAAAACCAAATAGATGCATACAGGCAGCTAATTAATGAGCCTCACAAGTGCCTCTTACTTACCCCCATCAGGAGCATCCTCTGTGATCACATTGCATACAATGGATATGCTGAAACCCTCAACAACTTGAGGCCAAGCTCTTCCTAAGAGCACGGTCATCTATTGTCATCTCTATTATTTAGTTGTGGGGGTGCATCCAAAAGATCCCAAAAAAAGTAAAAATGAAAGTTCACCAGGTCTGGGTGTTACTTTGAACTTTCTCTGTGTTCCTTTATTGGGGACTCATGAAACATTTCCTAGTTTAGCTGTTGCTGGTTTGAACTTACTGTAAGTGACCAGAGCCTCGAAGACATGGAAACACATGCTATTTTCTTGCAGTTACACACAGCCATAGCTGCCAAATATAAAACAGCAACTCATTTGCAATATACTTTGTCAGAGTTAAGCTTTTGGACTGGAAGACACTACTCAAAAGACATTAAGGTCTGAAGTTGCAGATCATGTCATTTACTTGACCACATTATATGACATAACATTACAGTGATGATCATACAGTAATAAAAGTGGCCAAAATCTCTGTTGAACATGATTTTTTGAAGAAAAATTGTTGAATCTACCACCACAGACCTTGATGTCAAGGAATGGTCTTGACCTTAGCCATTCATTATGTTGGGTGTGTCAGCAAGCTCACCTACTGCCTTCCCCTACACAATGGGCAGGGGGCTTGACCATTCCATAGTACTATTGTCTCTTAGAAATGCAACAAAATGCATAGACCATACTTAACAAATGACTTAAAAGAGCATATAGCCCTTGACACTAGGAATCAGTTTCTCCCACTTACTTCATGATAAGTATAATTAGCAGCTCACAATCATACTACAAAAGGACTTAAATCAAAGCTTCTTCAGAAATTACTTACAATAAATCTAAAATGTAGTCTCAAATTTGGCTATTCTGCATTCGTACGCTCCCCAAATTAAGAAGGATCATGCTTGTGCATTGCGGCCTTGGTTAACCCCGAAACTGTTAAAACCCTTTGGACTTTGAGGAAGCTCCTATTATGAACAGATGGTGATCAGACCATGTTCATCACAGTAGCAGAATCTGAATTCTAATTCCCTAGTGTCATTGTCAAACAGATCCTTGCAGCAAGAGATCAAACATCTCCTTATTATTCTCTAGATCCTATAGAAGAGATCCTAGTAATGGCCACTACGCCATAGCTACGCCTTGTCCAGTCATTCTCTCAAGACATTGAGAGATGACTTTGCTAACGCGATCATTTTCATCACGAGTCCTCTCGTGTTCTAGCGTTCTAGCTCCGTTAAACATGCCTACCCAACAAGGTCTTCACTTCAGCCTGAGCGCCTCCACGGAGCAGCGGTCACAGAGCCTTGCTCTGAATAACTAATTTTTGCTTGTAGGTAGGGCTGATCACATGACGAAACCTTCCGAATCTCGTGGACATGATGGTGCCAGTCATGGGCACCGTCTTGTATTAGGGGGGTTGCTGACTGTCTCCGTCGACTGTGTCGCTGGAGCTTGATGACTGCTTGCACCACGTATCCAAACTCCATCAGTCCAAATGCGCTTGGATACTGTTGCAATTGGAACCAAAATACAAACTCCACACAGATCACAAATTTGTTCACATTTCTATGCGGAGGTAAAAAACTCCAGAGAGCATCACACGTCTTCGAATCCCCCAAAAAACTAGCGACCAGCTTAAATTGCGCAGATGCAGACGTCGCTGCAAAAGACTAGATTTATTGAGCCGAGAAAAAGCCGGTGGATTCCTCATACAGATTTTGAATAGAAGCTCTATTTTGAGCTCAGCGAACGCATGCTAATCATCTCCTGCATCGACGACGGTGACCTAATTACCCGCTGCAGTTGAAAAGAGAGAAAACAACAGCACAAGCCTATCGAGCTCTTACATCACGGCAGCAACCGATTTCAATACCTCTGGCCTGGAGCTATTCCTCACTTTAGAGGAATCCTGCAGCACTACCAATACGGCTACATCTCCTTCAACCCTCCATTCTGGTAACTATAAATCCTGAAATGTACAGTAAGAAAAGGAGAGGTTCCAGACGGTGGCGCATAGCTGTTGATGGGGCAAGCCACAGCTCATCCTCTAAATGAGTGGAACACTTCCGAGACTTCAAAAGCATTCTATAGTAAATGACAATATCCCAAAAGGGGATGAAGCGTGAGGCAAAAAATATGTAGCGGTTTGTAGATTGTACAAGTAGAGTTATGCTTGTGGCACACGTTGGCGGGAGCGGACGTTTGTGGACATGGCGGCCCAAAACTTTCGCCTGGTGCTGTGTACATCCCATTGAAACTTGATTAGCGTGTGTACGTTTGTACCCCACGCAGCATACATTAAACATACTCTATTGCTCCCGCACACTTAAAAGTCCTCCCAACAAGCGGATCTTGTCAGCAACCTCATCACTCTCTCGCTATTTTTCCCTTGACGTTTGATTTGATCGTGATTTTGACTCCTTAATTACTCCCCCACCCCCCCCAAACCCGCAAAAGCGCGATTTGTGACCAATAGTGGGTCTGTCAGAAAGGAAGTTCACAACAGATGAAAGCTGTACGACTGTATTAGTATTACGAGGTGTATGGATCATGACTTCTTTATTTATGTAAGAACTAATCGTATCCCCACCAAGGGCAGCGTGCACGACCAAAATCTCTGGAGTCTGATCCCATGAGACGCCTGTGATGTCAAGTACAGACTGACAAAAGCTTCCTTCTCCACAACAAACTTCGTACAAACAGGATCCCCCAAGATTTGATAGAAAATAACGCACATTTAATTGACATCGATTTCCTTTTCGGACTGCTAATAAGTTCTGTTGCCCTTTTGGGTCCTGTGAGAGCTCGATCACCAAGTGCCTCCTGCGCTGCTTATTATTACTCCAGCCTCTTAGGTACTTTGTAGGAAAGATGTGGGAAACGGTGTGGACTCGCAGCTTGTAGGTACCACCACTAAGGTACTCCTTGGCGAATTGTAAACTCCCAAGGTGGTGGGGGAGGGAAATCCTGCAGCTTCGCATCAGTATGTACATGTACATATTTCGGGAATCCAATTCGGAGAGAAGAAGGCTGCGCCCTAAACCTGCTAGCATGGCATTACTTACCCACAAAGCTCCGCTTCAAACGGCAGCGTCAAGCTTGCCCTGGCTATCTATGTGTGGGCCAGAGTGCCACCAACAGCCAGCAACGCACCGTGAGTGAGCATTGCTTTTTTTGGGGGGGAACTTATGTAGCCAAAGTGGCGATCATCCATAAGAAATTGTAGACAAAGTGATGATCCTCTTTAGGAACATTTAGCCAAATCCTGGCTGAAAATCTTTAATTCTCCTTTCATCTTTTTGGCTACAATTCAAAACCAAATTTTTAAATATGGATTTTTTTTTTTTTGTGTTTTTTTGGTCTTTTTCCCTCACTTCTAGTGATTGAAACTTTGGAAAATCAGTTCATTTTTGAGCTTTTTTGGTGAAATTTTCCCACTGTAACATGGTCTGGCAGTGAGGGATGAATGGTATAGGTGGACAAGAAACATTTTTCCATTCGGTTCTAGTTCTTTAGCTACCCACAGTGGTTAGCTTGGTGTTGTTGTGTTTACTACCTACAAATGACCCAATACTTTTACATTATGATCAAATATGATAGCCAAGTGTCAAATTGAATTAATTGTAGAGCAAGGGAGTTTTTCACATCTTGAGGTAGACTTTTGATCAATTCCTCTTTGTGGGAGGCAAGCCCCTAGGGGCTTGCATTCCGCAAAGATCCTTTCAAAAAAAACCCATTTAATTGAAAATGAGTAACTTTTTCTAACAGTCCATCGGGGTAACTTTTGTCACATTGAGGAATGTATCAATTACATTAATGTATTGTGACATGATATTTCTATTAATGTATTGTAACATGACATTATTGCATGTCATGACATGACATGATATAGGATGGGGGTGTCTATGTGACCATGATCATATGCAATGTTTTCTTTTTTGGTCAAATTTGTTTGTAACCAAAGTGACAATGATAAATGTAGGAAAATTTTGCAAAATTAAGGTACAAGCTAAATAGGAAAGTATTTTTTTGGAAACATCTTTCTATATTTTTAGATACATGTTTCAATTTTGGAAAATGTTTTAAAATTGAATTATGACTATTGAAATTTTCAAAAAAACCTTATTTTAGCGCATCTAATTTTTAATATAACTTTTTGGTTATATGTAGTTAACAAAAAAAAAGGGGGTAGCATGATCCAAGTTAGGGTTTAGGTTTAGCAATAATGGCGATTTGTTTTTCTCTTCATCTCTCTCATTTTTTTTTGGTTTTTTAAAAATTGGACTCTTTTTAATTGTTGTTCTTTGTTTCACCTTCTCCTCTCTCTCCCCATATGCTTGTTCTCTCTAACTATTATGCGAACACTACAAAGAAAGGGCAAGGCATGGCAAAAACAACAAGCAAATGATGAAGAGGTCCTCTTGCATTGCCCCTCCCCTTTGTTTTCCCCAATCAAACACTCACACCCCCTTTTTTCTTTCCCTTGATGATGTCAAGCAATTGCAACATTACAAATGCATTGCCCCCATTTTCTCTCCTTTCCCACATTTGTTGTTTCATCAAAATGTTTCCTATATGTTTGCAATGAATAGTAGTCAAGTAGCTACAACAACTAGTTATGACGTGTAAGCTACATGAATAGCAAGTCCAAGTAGCATGTCAAGGCAAGTACCTACACCAAGTCTCTGACAAAGTTACCCTATGACAAACTTTCATCAATTTATGGTAGGCACTTCCAAGTTAATTGCATCTTGTTTTGTTGTTGTGATGATAAATTCATTTACTACATTTGAAGAAGGAAAGAAAATTTTCCTAGGTTTCATCATTTCATTATACATTTTGATTTTTTTTAAGTTTGGAATCACTACCACAAGAACAAGTTTTTTTACTATATTTTTTAATGAAAATATATTCAAAATGATAGGCATAAAAAAAACCGCCTTGTTATTTTAGACAAGTTGATTTGGACTTGATGTTGTGACTAGAGTGGTCATTTTGAGTGGCAAAGTAGGAGACTATTTGATTGATCATTTTGACTAGCAAAAAATGCAACATTTGATTGCTAGAATTTTAACCTAATTTTTTAATTTTAGAAATATATATTATTAAAACATCTACATGCCTACTTGCTTAGCCTAACCTACTTACCTTAGTCCCCTAGGCATGCACGTAGGTGTATAAAAAATAAAACTTTTCACCTTCACAATGATAAAACAAGTCCTTACCAATGGACTACACCACTAAAAGGTGATAAATTTTCTCAATTTTTTAATTTCACATCATTATTTCTATAGATAAATAAGAAAATTAGGTAATTAATAAGTAGGGTTGAGGTAAGTTGGTAAATAGGTTGCAAGATGATAGGAAGGTAAAAGAGGTGGGAGGTAGTAAAAAGGTGGGTAGGTAGGTAGGTTTAAGCTACCTACTTACTTAAGTTTACCTACTAAGCTTAAATAGTATGTGGGTAAATAGACCTAAGTACATAGGTAGGTAAGTAAACTTAAGCTACCTACCTATTCTAGAGAATGGTTAACAAAGTTGCTTTATTAATTAACATAAAATGTTCAATTTGATTAAAAAATCATTTGTCATTTTGACCAAGGTGATCAATTTTTTTTCAATTTGGTTTGATGTTCAATTTGATATATATTCAAATGTCATTTTAGTCAAGTTCATATTAATTGATATTTTTAGTTACAATTTTTTATGTGTCTAGTTCAAATGTGGACATGTATTAATCATATTAGTTTATAGTCATATATTGTTTATATTATATTGGTCAATTACTAATCACATATTGATTGGTTTTTAAAAAGTTTTGAATTACTTTGGAGAAAGATAGTTTTGGAAATTTATTAGAATTTGGTTGAAGATGATCAAGAAGAAAGACTTTGGTGTGGAAAATGTAAAAAGACACATTCATTCAATAAAACTCAATTTGGGAGTTTTTCATGTGATTTTATTTGTTTTTGAAACTATTGATGTTTTGGAATAAAAATGATTCAATGTTACAAAGAACATAAAATAATTATGAAACAAAATAGAATCAAAATGGGGGAAATATATTAAAATATTCATTTTATTCTATTATTGTTGTTGAATCATAACACAATTACATAAGAAATGTAAAATTTATGAGTCAAAACCAAAAAAATTATATAGATATATATATATATAACTCTCCCATTTGGCAGCCATCTTTAGAATATATATTTTTTCCATATCTAGTTAATGAAATAGAAATATCTAAAGGTTAGAGTTTTTTTTTAATCTTTGGGGATAGATAAAATATCTTGGTATGAATTTTGTTTGGTTGAGAACATATTTTTTAGGATTGGGTTTAATCAATGGTGAAAATAAAAATTTGATTATGTGATTGTAGGATAACTAATTTTAAGGGAAATTTTATTTTTACACTAAAAAAATATTTAGTACATGGTGTCACAAATTATAACAAGAAGTGTTCATAAAAGTTAGATTTGGAATTTAATCATAGTGCAACAAATGTAGATTATGATTATAAGATTGATTCATGGCATAAGAATGTGTCAATGTATGAGTGGAGATGAATGTCCAAAGATCATAAACACAACATAGAAATTAAAATAATTTTATGTTTGAGAATTTTGAATGGCAATGTGTAGAACTAAGGCAATTGTTGAATAAGTAATTTGAAAGGGTCAAGAAAGCACATTTTAGCCATATCAATAACCTCATGGAGGAAATGTGTCGGAGTTTGAATTTTTTACTTGTACAAATGAATACACGAAAATGACTATGGAACTTGTGAGATTGGTATGTTTGAGTGAAGAAGCTGAAATTTGCCGAATAAAACATGTGTTACAAAGACTCAATATTGGGAATCTAATATGGAATTGGAAAAGATTCAATTTGTGTCCCTTGGCAATCTTCATCACCCATGCATCCATAACATTGGTTTGAACAATTAGAAGGATTATTGAACCGACAAGAAGAAAATCAATGAAATTTTACCAATTAACAAACAATTTAGACTATTCAAAATGCAACAAGGTTTAGTAGGGCAATTTGTATACATTCAAAATGGGGGGCCAATAGTGGTTGAAATGTGGTCAATTGTGTGCAAAATTCAATTAGATACAATATCTAATTCAATTATTTACAATGTTTTATGGCCAAACTTAGTCTATACATCAATTGGACTATAAGGAACAAAAAATGTGTTACAATATATCCTCATGTTCACATTCAACTTCAACATATTTTGATCAAGGTTTTTTTGGAACAAGACACATTTTCAATACCAATACATCATAATGGAAAACATCGTGTTACTACTAAGACATAACAAAATAGGACAATAACGATCATGTGCCAATTACATTGTTGGAGAAGAAAATACCAAGAAAATACCAAATAAACAAAATGTCCACACCAATTGTTTCAACACAAGAAATTCTTGGATTTTGTCATGTCTTTAATGTAAACACCTCTACTACCAAATATAAGGATTGTTTCAATTTCAACACAACCTTTGTGGTGTCAAATATGCATTTATCACCACTAATGCAAGTTTTTACTACAAATCGCCAAATTTATTAATGAAATTAATTCTAACACATGCATGTATTATGCCCAAGGAAATAGTTAAACATTGGTGAGCTCAACATTGCTAATTACCATGGTGTCAACCCAAAGGAAGTGGCAACGGCAGAGGAGAAAAAATCAACACTAACATAAAATATGTTTATAATATTTTCAAATTAGATTGTGAACACAATGCTCAAAAAGTGTACTAGGTTGTATTAAATGTGATGAAAAAAAAATCTTTGTTGTCATAAACATGATATTCGAAAAGTATAAATTTGACAAGTAATGATTAATACTATAATGTGGAATACTAAGGTTTGTACCAACAATTGGGTAACCAAAACTAACATCCTTTTGAAGCATACAATATTGAAAAGTTCCAAGTATTGAATGAATTTGAAGGGGCAATGTCCCCAAGGTTCATTTGTGTAAGAAGAAAATGTACCATTCACATTGAAATATTGACTTCCAAAAGAAATACTTAATGTTACAATAGATCACCATTTGTGTATTTGTTAATTTTGTGCAACTTGGCCAAATAGAAATGGAATGGAAAGAAATAAATGTGTTTGCTATTTGGAAGGGAAGAAAGGTCCATGTCACCACATTGCAAAGAAATGATATATGAAAACTATTATTTTATTACGACATGTAAAAGATAGTAGGCTTAAACATGAACCATTGCAAAACCAACCATCTTTATAAATGTCACTACACAAAAACATCACATAGTTTTTGAGAAGTTATGAAGGTGTGAAATTTTAATCTCACATATGCAAAGATTTTATTTCATAGGTGCCCATCACATCAATAATTTGAAAAAGATGGTGGTTTTCATATGAAACTTATATATTTTAACATTCACAACGAAGGAAAGTACTAGTGAAAGGTATTAAAAGAGAATACCATCTAGCTAGTGAAGGGATAAAATATGGTGTATTTAACATTCATTATGGGTGTAGAAAATGGAAAGAAAATACTAAAAAATTAAAAATTAGCAACATGCTCTTCATTCTATTAACAACATTTCATAGCATGAAAGATTTTGTCATGTTATAAGTTGCAAGATTATAAAATGAAAGCAAGTATGATATCTTATATATTAAAACAACAGTGGTGGTGTCTGTCCGTCTATCTTGCAAGGCAGGGCGGGCAGGGCAAGGGCAGGGCAGGAGTGGTGGTGTCTGTCCGTCTGTCTGTCTTGCATGGCGGGCAGGGCAAGGGTAGGGCAGGGTTGTCTGTCTGACAAACAGGGCAGGGAAGGGGCGGTTACGCTTGCATTTCCAAGCCGTTATCTTCTAGCAGCGCAGGGCAGGGGCAGGGGCAGGGCAGGGGGATCCTCAGTTTTTGGAAACCTAGAGTTTGCACTCCGGGTTTCCAAGACCCAAAAAGACCTGGGAAATTTTTGGATATGGTTTTCAGGACATGGTTTTCAGGACTTGGGATCTCAACTTTGGAGCTTGGGAAATTTTAGGATATGGTTTTCAAGACATGGTTTTTAGGACTTGGGATTTCAACTTTGGGGCTTGGATTTTCACACTCGCGGTTTCCAAGATCAAAACCTGAAAACTTTTAGGACGTGATTTTCAGGATGTGGGATCTCAATTTTGGGACCTAGATTTCACACAGTGTCCAAAGGTCACGGGCACCCACGGGGGACTTCATAGTGGCCTTTGGCCACGGGCACCCACTAGTACTATTAATTAAGGGTATTGAAGAAAGCCCATATGAACACAGGAAAGGGAGGATAATAAGTATCATGAATGTGCTTGAAGAATCTAGAATCAAGAGAGACTATAAACTCAAATGGAAGGAAATTGTAAGCACATTTGCTTTATAACATTCATGACTCATGACCATGTCATTAAAAAAAAAGTAAATATAAATTTGCATAGAAAAAGACTCCATTTCCATGTCATTTGCAGTCCCTATAGAGTGTCAAAAAAAACTCACACACACACACACACAATTAATTCAAGTGCACTACAAAGTGTCAAAAATGTGTGGCTCCAATTGAACGTTTATGTAATCATTTCTTGTAATCACCTTAAAAGAACGTGCCTCCTCAAGCTCATCTTCATGGTCATCCAATATCTCTTCTTCAATTTTGAAAAAATCCATTGCCCCAACAACAAGAAAACAACCAATCATTGCATCATTCAACCAAATTTTCAAAATCATCACAAACTTGTCCAAGTTCTAGATGTTTTGTCAATGTGACCACAAACTATCAATATGTGAACAATGCTAAAAAAACTTAATTTCAATTTGAGACCTTGGAAGTCGCAAAAATTGATGATTAAGGAGTGCAACATTAAGGAAAAAAACTTGCATGGTCTTTCCACCATTGTGAAAATGTTTGTTTAGAAAAAATAAATGTTGATATCAATTTTAAAATATTCAAATTGTGGGAACTACGAGATTTGGAAAGAATGTCATTTTAAATTGTTCTCCCACACAACTATGACAATACAAGGACAATTCTATTTTCACCAAATAGAAACGAATTTCCTCCATGGAATTTACAACCCCCACCCCCCTCCCAAATAATCATCATTGTTGGGTGTTGAAGGAAGGTGTTAAAGGGTAAAAATCTATAGACTAGTTAGTGTTATAAGCATCCTAATAACTAGCTAGTTATTAGTGGAAGATTTATTGTCCCTTACCAAAAGGGTGAAGCTAGTGGGATTAAATAGTTAATGTTAATGAGTGGTTGGCTATAATCCACCCAATCACCTAGAAGATTTCTAGGAAGAATTAAGATAAAAACTTATTTTCATGGGTCAATGTGGGCCTTGTATGGTTTTGTGGAGAAGGAGAGTTTAGAGGAGGACTTGGGGGGATTCTATGGCATTCGATGGAATTGTAGTTTTTGGAGTTGTGAGTTATGAAAGCTCTCTCTCTCTTGGAGAGGTGTTGGATGTGAAAAACTAGAGAGAGGAGAATAGCTTGGAAATGTATTATATTTGTGTGATTTTAGTGGAAAATGGTTGAAGAATCTTAATGTGTTTTATGTGAGTTTATTCTATTAAAGGAGGGAATGTAATAATATAATTTAAGTTTCCACAATGTGTTGTTCCATTTATGTAATAGTTATGTGTTCCTTCTATAAAAGTAGTGATAATGTGGACTATATTTTAGTTTCCAAAATAGGAAATCATTTGCTACCATAAGAAGGTAACAACCAATGTATAGCAATAGGAAGGGATAATACTTAAAGGTGGAAGTAGGCAACAATTTTAGAGGGTATATAGTGGCTACAAACAATAAACAACATTGAGAAGGCTTTCTCGGGAATTACAAACGATGGGCAACATTAAGAAGGCTTTTCAGGGAATTGTAGACAATAGGCAATGCCCTTAGAGGGTCTACATGCATTATAAAGCTTGGACAATAGCTACAAAAGGCATGCAGACCCTTTGGACACCATTCTAATGTACTAAAAATATTATAAAGGTTTGGAAGGTAGTTATTTCCTAGTTCTTCTTATATTTCTTAATTGTCTTCTATACATTAACTTTTTACATTATTCAAATGGCCTACAATTAAAATGGTAGGTCTATCCCTAACTAACAAACCCTTCCTTCTTTTGCATAAAGTTTTTACTATCACTTGAATATTTATAGTAAAGTTAGTAAGTGAGTAGTTTTTTTTATTGGAAGTAAAAAGAAGTTGAATTTGTTTCGTCAACATTACTTTCTTGAAGATGGCAATGTTCGGGGGTAACATTTTTTTCGCTTAATAGAAGGCTTTCTTCACATTCATGGTCATGATACTTTGAAACTTTCACAAAACTAGGCACCAACATTTTATGGTCATATTCTTCCATAACTATTATTGTTTTATACCTACACGCATACTCCATGATACAATCACTACTAGGAAATGTGTCCTAGTTCATTTTGGGTTTCACTTGAGTGAATTTGGACATTTTTACCTAATGAAATTGTTTAACCTCCTACTGAACAAGGACTAGTTGCTATGGACAATGACTTGTTTCACTAGTACCTATGAAACAAGGTTATTCTCAAGTGAAATACAAATTTACCAAACCATTCACTTGCTAGTTAATTAACTAACCAATATGGAAATCAATTAAAATTTAATTATTTAATATATAATATTATTGATAATTTCATGATTTTTAAAGCCTATTATTCATTGACATGTGTCACTACCTATGCTAGGTTAAAAACCTAGCCTCAATAGGTAGGTAGGTCACGTAATCAACCTAAGCACCTATTATATTCTAAAAATTCAATAGGAGAATATTTGGTCAACATACCATTGTTGACCACACACAACACCACCCATGAGGTTTGATCCTTTGACCTTTGGAATGAAGGCGAACATTTTTACCATCAAGCCACCCCACTTTTTGTGATAATATTACATTACATTCAATTTACCAAATACTTCATTTTCAACATTACAAAATCATTTGAAAATTCATGTCTTATTGAAATTTTGTTCAAATGAAATGATTCGAATTTACTTTTTAAAAACATTCAATAATGTACATAATAACATTTATTTCCTTTTGAAAGTTTAAAATCATTAGAACAAAAAAAGAGTTGAATATCATGATTTAATAACATTTCAATGACCATTTTTTTGAAAAAATAAAATTTAATAAATGGATAGTGTTTTTTATTAATATAATAATACTACATATGTTAAGTTACTTTCAATTATTATATGACTATTTTTCATTAATTTAAATTATTTCACCCTACATTTTTTATGGTTATTTATGG
>Ga0116228_10003625_pt1 | contig 13603 bp, 15 predicted proteins | sample S1TSphfallax_2_FD_89694 | JGI IMG/M metagenome (GOLD analysis project Ga0116228, IMG submission 89694) | Host-associated microbial communities from peat moss isolated from Minnesota, USA - S1T2_Fc - Sphagnum fallax MG | ecosystem: Host-associated > Plants > Peat moss > Unclassified | place... | reverse complement strand
TTTTTGCCACACCAAAACCAAAAAAAGAAAAGAGAAAACCTTGTGAGGTTAGCAACTAGGTAGGTTTAGGGTTTATTGATTTATTTATTTAATCTATTACACAAGGCTTGCAGATTACATCTTCATGTTTTTTTTTGGTGGCAAAATTTTCGCCATTTTGTGAAAAATATTTTGTAATTGGTATTCCTATTTTGTTGTAAATTCTCTATTTTCTTGGAAATTGTTTTGCCAAAAATTTGCCAACATTGGCCTTACAATGTGAAAGGGAGCTTAAGATTTTCTACTTTCATTTTCTGAATATCGCCAAATCTGGCGATATATACTTATGGCTGATGGCCACTTGAGAGAGAACACACAAAAGAAAAAAAAAAACCCCTGGGTTCTGGCACAAGATGATGGATGATTTTGGAAATTAAAAACTAATTTAAAAAATTCACCAAAAATTGCCATAATTGCTTACAATGTGAAAGAGGACTTAAGATTTTCAAGTTTCGTATTCTGAATATCGCCAAATTTGGCTAAATAGACTTATGGATGATCATTACTTTAAAAAAATCACAAAATTTGTTTTTTACAAAAAAAACCCCCAGGTTCAACTTCTGGCGCAAGATTGATGGTTTTATTTATTTAATTTAATTTACTTTTTTCCATTCTATTTAAACGTTCAATTAGTCCCTATGAGACCCCATTGTTGCCCCAAAAAGGCCCATTTTCGGTGCACGTTATAAAGTAAGGCTCACTGCCTCTAGTGCTGCTGGTGCTGGTGCTCTTTGCTCATCGCTCTTTGCTGTGTGATCAGGGTTTGGTGCTGCTGTTGCTGCTGCTTCTCCTCCTCCAAGAGCAGTGCTCTCTTCTCTTCTCTTCTCTCTCTCTCTCTCTCTCTCTCTCTCTCTCTCTCTCTTGCGGTGCTGTGTTTGCGATTCTCTCTTCTGTAGCGCTTTTTTGCCTGCGGAGTTAGGTAGTTAAGGTAAGGTATCCAACAAAATAAAGCAAAAGTGAAGGTAATAGCCGTCTTTAAGAGGCGATAAGAAGATATAGTTGTTCTTGTTGCATGCTCTCTCTCGTATGTATGTTTTGCGTGTTTGTGTTTTGTTTTTGGAAGAAGCTCAGTCCGGATTTTGTATAGACCTGGGATGGAGATGAAGAATTGAGGAGAACGAAAGGAGAACGAAAGAAAGAAAGAAAGAAAGCCAGTGAGAAGGGGAAAAAAGGACATGGAAAGAAGGAGAAACGTGATAAGGATGTGTTTCGGATGTGTTGGAATTTGAAGTTTGGAGAAGGGAAGAGACGGGGGAAGAGGAGGAGTCACAGGGGACAGAGGAGGTTAGAGAGAGTGAGAGTCGTCGGTAAACATGTTTTTCTCAGGAGATCCGACAATCAAGAAGAAGGTGGATCTCGGCGGACGGAGTACCAGAGAAAGGGATCGGCAAAAGCTGCTGGAGCAGACGAAACTTGAGCGCGAACAGCGGCATCGGTTTCGTGTGCAATCGCAAAGTGCGACGCGAATTCAGGTCTGGATTTTTCCGTTGTTCCATTTCGCTGCTGAAGCTCCTCCTCCTTGCCCTTCTTCACCCGCCAACCCCCGGGGCCTTCTCTTTTGCTTTGCGTGTAACGTCAACCGACGCTTCCTGTGCCTCCTGGATCGTCTTGAACCCTACTACTTCTCGTCTCTCACAAGCGAAGTATCACAACGATCTCTCAGTCACAAACTTCAGCCGCTCTGGCACAGCAAGCAAATTGTTTGTTTGACCGTGGTCATGCAGGAGGATGTTATCCTCACGATGTGCTATGCTTGCTTGTTTGTTTCTGTGTGTGTTTACGGGGGGAGAGGGCATTGATCTGGTAGTGTTTTCTTTGGCCTGTCTCTGTCTGAGCCTTCTTTGCACAACTCAATTTGTTGAGTAACAGCTGCTGCCACACAGAAGAAAAAGATCATATTAGGGGGGAGTGGTACCAAGTTGCCAGACAAAGTGGCCATTCGAACTGGACAGTAGCCCGGTTGGATGTTTACATAGTACAGGAGGATGCCATAGCATTCATATAAAATCTGGCTCATCATTTTTTTCTCCCTAGACTGTCCATCAACCTCTATATGCAATTTGCCTTTAGAAAGTCATGCAAGGCTTCCACACTGTGTAACATGGTTCTATAAACTCAGTTGCACAATTTGGCCTGTTATTGTCACTGTCATTGACAAGTTTATCTTTATCCTTGGTTGATGATGCAGTGGCTTCAAAGTCTCATTCATCCAATCACTGTTGGGGAAATTTCCCCAAGTTTTGGGTCCCTGGAAACACACTCATTGACATATGGAAACTTTGAGAAGCTTTGAATTATCTCTTTTCTGTGTCTTTTTGGAGTCTCAAAGATCTAAGATAACTCAAGATTCTATGTTGAAAGCCAAAAGCTTGATGATTAGCTGGTGTGCGTTGATGGACAGTTCTTCTCTTGGTGTTATCATCATGCCTAAGATGGAAGCCCTAATTAACATTTGGCACAGGGATCTAAGGGCTGGCATCCAGATATCAAATGGGCTCTGACTTCTGTGCATGTTACTAGATGTGGATGATGACTGCAGTTTCTAGTAAGATCTCATCAGGTGTAAAAGTCAAATACAGGAATCCTTGACCTTGTATTCATGCACCTGATATGGATTCATGCAACTGGGTGAAGGCATGTTAACATGGCACCACAGTTTCAAGGAGCCTAATGGCAACAATTCGTCTTGCCAGACTGGTAGATGGCTGAGGAGGACAGAAGAGAGGGCTGAGAATGCTTCCTTGAGATTTGCTGTGCAACATTGTTAACATGGGGTACTTTCTTTTGCATAAACTCCAGAAATTCTTGAGGGGAAGAAAGGCTGTTGCTGCTGAACGACCAATTTTCCGAAGTGAGTTTTGTTCGGTATATGGCGAGTTTGGTGAGAGGGCAAATAGGTACCATGCTTGCTCTCTATTCACTTTCAAAGGTCCTAGGCATCTATTAAGGTTATGGACACCATACTGTGCCTCATGGAAAGAGAGTGACAGCTGACAATTCAAAGACCTATTTCAGTAGGAGGTTTTTTTGGTTGGCAAGGAGGTGTCTTTTTGCCCTGAATTTGCCAATAAAACCAATAATGTGCACTCAGGTCTGTTGTGATTGTGGAATTGGGTTTTTGTACCTTTTGAAATGTATTCCCTGAGTTGAATGGTTATTTTCATCTGATCATACTTAACTGAGCCAGTCTCTTGATTGAGGGGTCAAAAATTTAGGAAAGAGGTACTTGTGGACAAAATCATAATGCAGGTGGTGTTATTGCATCTTTTGCTGAGAATGGGTGCAGAGAGGCATTCTATCCAGCTTCCAAGTATCTCCCTCAGCTCTTCTTCTTTTTTGATGCAAATAATACTGGGGATATTCATCGCCTTGTTGGAGCTTGTCGTCTTCTTCAACAATGTCTTAGGTCAAAAAGTGAGCTCTGTCTCTGCACTATTGGAAAGGAGTGTTCAACAAGGCAGTCTGGTCAAACTGTCATTTCTTTTGCTTTGTGATGTGGTATCATCTGGTTGCCTTCCAAATTCATGGACAATGGCTGTTGGGGGCATCTTATGAATGAGCTTGTCTCTTGTTTACTGTTGATCCCATCTTTGTACTGCTTGTGTCTTGTGATGGTCTTTATTCCTGAAAAGTGTGTGTGTATGCAGGTACTATATGGGACCTTTTCACAGTAGATGGAAATGCAGACTGGGGTATAGCAGAGCACAGGCATAAGAATTTTGCATACTTGTGTATCGATGCTCTGTACAATAACCGGTGAGTTAGTTGAGGAAGTCCTTGCGTGTGAAGTCTAAATGAAGGCAATTCAATGGTGACAATATCAGTGGTTCATGTTTTACAAGTGTTCATGTATGCTCTCAACACAATCAGGATGCTGGAAGGTTGCTGTGAGAAGGACCTGTTCATGTTGAATCAAATGTCCTTACTAGTCGTTGCAGCTGTCAGAAGTGAGTCGTTCTCTCACTCAGATCTCCAGTTCTTAGTGGTCACCTATGTGTTTAGTGGGTCTTTAATTTGAGATTCTTCATGCTTTCTAGCCTTGTTCTTATGAGAACTGATTTGGTTCCAACCAAATTGCATGGGGTGTGTAGTACAACAATGAAAGCGGAGCTCTTGAGACCTGTACATACACCAGTAGCAGCAGATGACTCAGCTATACTTCTGTTGGAAACACTCTTGACCTTGACAGGGGATGGCTCTCCCTGGGCAGTCACTGTTATGGACCACCTCCTTCAAAACAAGTTGTTCCACCTCCTTCGTGGCATCCTTCTTGAAGTGGTATTTCTGCTTCCAGTTTCCTCCTATAGAAGTTTGAATAATGGGATGACATGCCTTCTTAATGGCAACTCACTGTGCAGTTCATCTGCTGTCTTGTTGTGGACAGCAACCTCTAGATAGAGGAAATACAGTTGGAGTGAAAAGCTGCTTGGAGTATGCAGTGTGTTGTCTGGCCAAAAGATACCTTCAAAGACTGCAAGCAGGGATCAGTTTACCAGTCCAATGGGGTTTCGCTTCTCAGTTGCTATCAATCCCACTGTTATGGCAATGCTTTCCGTATCTAAAGCAGGTAATTGTGTTTCTGGAGCTCATCACATGGTCACAACATTTGCTACGATTCAGCTATTTTACATGATGAAATCTGGAACTCCATTTTTCTGCAAAGATCACAACAGGAATGCAATACTGCAAACCTTCACCAATTTCTAGTACCAGAGGCAATTCGTGATTATGGGGCTTGGTTACCCCTTTTCCACCAATATTCTCTACAACATGCACGTGCTTCTGTTGTGGAAATTAATACTGTGAGTGTGTCAGGTGTGTGTGAATGAGGGCCTGTGGGCGCACTCTATCCACCAAATTGCATCATATTTACAGGAGTTCATACCCCTTCTGCCTCCAGATACAACACCAGGCTTTCCATCCAGGGTTTGCCTGCTTGGTAACCTTGTAGATGCTGCTGAACCTGCTGTCTCCCGGTCAGACAGTAGCACAAAGTTGGTAAAATCCTATTGCTCTTCATCCTGACTTAGAACTCAGTTGTGAATTGTGTTGTGTGTGGCACTCCTATGTTGGTTCATTTTGTGGAGAGACATCATTTTATGCCATTTTCTTCTTGGCTTGATTTGTTTATTTTTTATGAATGCTTCACATGTTGTGTTATACTGGAAGGATCTTTGAGTTGAAAGTTAGGTTATGGCATAATATTTGGTTTTCAAAATGGTTTCAGGGCACAGATTTTGCAGTGGTTGCCAGATACTTGATAGAGGAGCTTCCAGCCCACTTTTTTATATCCACAAGATCTGAGGATGGTACGTTGCATATTGTCTGTTCCTTCACATTTCTCCCAGGCCAAGGGGATGTTGGAGGAAACTGAGTTTGAGGTATGGAATGATTATGGGAGACTGTTGACTTTGATTCTATACATCTGACATCTGACTGTGGGTTCACTTTCTTAGATATTGAAGATGAAATGGATATTGATGGGATCGGAAAGACAACAGTTCCAGAGCCAGCACTTGAGCAACAGCTACGCCGTGCTGGAGATTATGACTTGTTGAAGCATCTGGTAAGCTTGAACCCTTAATGTATGAAGCTGTACCCATGAGGCCGGTATGATGAATATGTGCTTTCTTTGATTTTTGGTGGTTTTCTCCTCCTTTTGCAATTTCTGCATACCATTGAAGGAAATTTAAGCTGAGCAATTGTAGTTCCTTACTCCTGATAGACTTCCCCAACTGACAGGAGCTCACAAAGAGAGATCATCAGTCTCATGAATTGGATGCAGACCAGAACAGACATTGGTAAAAAGTTCTAGGAAATGTAGGTCTATCTCAAGCTGTATGCATGTTCCTACACATAGAAAACACCTGAATGTTAGACACAGGGTTGGAAGCAGAGGGTTGACAAATCTTGGAGATTGGGACTGAGCCCTTTTGATCTTTGGTTTACAGGTAAGGCTTACATTGCCTGAGACAGTGCCAGTGGGGCCCCCTTCAGATGCTGAAGCAGTAGCTGTTGGTGCAATTTGTGCTTTCCTGTATTCGCTTTTTGCAGTACTGCCAATGAATGTTGTCATCACAGGCTTGGCCTACACTGCCCAGCTTGTACCTCACCTCTGGCCATATATGAAGCAATGTCACAAGTTCAATACTTGGCCTGCCATGGAGCTTGTGGGAAGAAGCACAGCTGAGACACAGCTATCAGGAGAGTCACTTGGATGGATGCTACCCCTCTCTGTCTTCTGCCCAGTGTATAGGTGAGATCAAGGCCTACCCTTGTGGTGATATTCCCAATTTTGAAAATTCATAAGGCCTGCTGCCTACTTCTGTGAGTTTCAAAGCCAAAAAATTAGTAGTTTATAGTGTGAGGTTCAATGCCTTTTGCAGGTCATCTAAACTTCAACACGGTCAAATTGGTAGTACCCAATAATCCAGTTTTAGATCTCAGTGATGGACAACTTTAATAGAGCTAATGATCTCACATAAGTGGCTTTAATTATGGAATCTGGTACCAAGCTTCAGTGAGCCATTCCTGGCATTGAATGAGGGCTGGGTTTTGGTGGTATGTGTGAATGCTAGGGTTTTGCTGTTGAGCATTGACAATGAGGAGTTCTATGAGCTACAGCGACCAATCCCTCTTGATGATATTGTGCTGTTGGTGACTATTGTGAAAGAGGTGTGATTTTGAACATGGGAACCATGTGCTCTTCTTTGCCACATTTTTTAGGAATTTTCAGCCAAAGTTTTTTTATCACTCTCCCATGCACCATTGGATTGCAGCATTTACATTACAATTCTCTGTGTCAATCCCCTGTGTCTCATGGGTGGCAAGAATGTGCTCTAGCAAGCATGATGGCTCGGACTATTGAAATTCCATCTGACTATGGTGTCTGTTGTGGGAAGAGAGTAATGCATTGTGGATGTGTGTATGTGCAGGCCCTATGGCAACTTCTTTGGGTCTTGAGTTCCAAGGGGCCAACAGGCCCTGTACAGAAACATGTCACAACTCCTCCCCGAATTTTCTCCTCCCTGTCATTTAGACAGCGTATCAGCAGTGTGGCATCCCGTGTTTTAGCTGAGGTGTGTACTCTGTTATAATGTTACTTGGTTTTGTAAAGTTGACATTAGTGCTCCTCAATCATGTGCATTACTGCTGTTTGCAAACCTTAGCACCATCCATTGTTTCTTGCTCAGTCTGGTAAATTTTTAAACCCTTCTTGTTTGTTTTCTTCCCATGGACTCCTTTGTTGCTATCCCAGACGTGTCTCAATATTTTATCCTGCTGTGAATGTTGTCTCTGAGATAATAATGACCAGGAATAATGGCTCATTGTAGCTCCATACACAATTTAAGGTCTAGCTAATTCAGCTAATATGCCTCTATTGTTGTGTTTCCAGCTGCATGACCGCAATAGCAGGCGGCAGTTCACAGCACCCCACCTATTTCATGCACGAGAAACTGTGGATGAGAATTTTTTTGCCCAGGTTAGTATTTTGCTATTGGTTTTTGATATCTGACTTTGAGTTTGTAGGTTGTTTCTTTTTTCAGTCAAATGGTTGTAATTACAGTGTGTTGCCAATCTCACCCTGGTAGTTATGCACTCACAAGAGTTGCTGGATTGTGTAGTGTTTGGAAATCAGTGACACAGCTTTTGTTTTTTCTGTGATGGAAGTATTCTGTGAATGGCACCACCATTATTTTTCTGTTGTCATCCCTTTCCCCTTTATATCTTATTGCAGGCAGAAGGGGAGCACACAAGGGCACGTGAGTTACTCCTTCAAGCTCCTTTCCTTGTCCCGTTTACAGACAGAGTGCGCATATATACAGTAAGGTTCTTGCTGACTTATGCTATTTGTTTGGGTTTGCTGATCTTACTCAGTGCAACAAATATTAGCAACTTGTCGAGCACTCTTTCCTGTGATGCATTCTGTGGCTTGAATGTGCTGGAGAAAGTGAACCCACAGACAGCAGTAGACAATTTTTTGGCATTAATTGTGACATGCACACTTCCACTTGCATCGTAAATGTTCTTATTCCTGCTGCTTTTATGTATTTCAGTCGCAGTTAGCAGCTGCAAGGCAGCAGAGCAGCTCACACAGCCATCTGGGTAGGCATCGCATAAAGATTCGAAGAGATCGAATCATTGAAGATGCTTTTGCCCAGCTCAATAATCTTCCTGAAGAGGTCCTAAAGGGCACGGTAATTCCTGCACAATATTATCTGCTTCTTGGCTGCTTAGTATGAGTTCGTCATGTGCATCTGCCTGCTCTTGGGCCCATTACAATTAAGACATGATGAAGTTGTGAAACTGGCTCCATAATTAACAGCATCACCCTGAGCTGTAGTTATTGTGTTTGAAACAACAGTTGTTTTATGTTGTCATCTTTTGTCAGATTCGGGTTACATTTGTCAACGAGCTGGGAGTAGAGGAAGCAGGTGTTGATGGAGGTGGCATCTTCAAAGATTTCATGGAGAATGTTACAAAGGTTGCCTTTGCTATACAGTATGGTCTGTTTAAGGTATAAAATCCTGTCACCTTCTGTTCTCCAGAATCTATCACTTGACATCCTAGAAATGATGAATGATGAATGCATTTACCTAGTTGAATTGAACCAAATGTGTTAGGGGTGAGTTCTCCTAGCACTTTTGATTTTGGTCATGTAGTTTTTTTTAATCATTTCCTACACTTGCTGATACACAGCATCTTTCTTTCAGGAAACAGCTGATCACCTGCTGTATCCTAATCCAGCTTCAGATATGGTACATGATGATCATCTCCACTACTTCGAATTTCTAGGCAAAATCCTCGGCAAGGTACTGAGCACGTCCATCCCTTGAAACCAATATCCTCCTGTCATCTTGCATCATCTGGCTTGATGATCAGAGCTACAATCCTACAGCTGACAAAACCATGAGCATTGAAGTTGGGAGTGAAGGAAGAAATTATCTATCTGTTTCTCAAGTCTGTTAAAGGGTTCTACTGGAGCTGAAAGATGGCTTTCATGGTGTGTGTAGGCTATGTTTGAAGGAATTCTGGTGGATATACCATTTGCCACTTTCTTTTTGAGCAAGTTACGGAAGAAGTAGGCATTGCCTCCCTTGATAATTCTCTGCTGCATGTTGCCATGAACCAACAAACACTGCTCAAAAGTCTTTGCTTGCCTTAATACTTGTATATTATAATGGAACTTGTCATGGTATTCTGGTGTTAGTGAGTTTATAGACTTGGTTGACTGGACTTTGGGTTTTGTCTTCTAGGCATAACTATCTCCATGACTTGCCGTCATTGGACCCAGAGCTTTACCGAAGCCTTCTCATTCTCAAGGTGGAAGCTTTCCCTTCCATTTTTTTCCTTTTCCAGCAAAATGAGATGCAGGACAGATGGTGGCTAAGATAGAAATTGTTTTAGATGGTAAGGATGTTTTGCAATCTCCAATCCTGCAATCTGTTACTGATGCAGAAAGTGCAAATTTGCAGAACTACAAAGGAGATTTGGCAGATCTATCGGTCTACTTTGTAGTCGTGAATAATGAGTATGGAGAGCAAAATGAAATTGAGCTGGTTGAAGGAGGGAGAGACATTCAAGTCACCAACTCAAATGTTATCAACTACATTTACAAGGTTGCTCATCATCGTCTCAATAGTCAGGTAGCTATCTGCCTCCTTTCACACTCTCTAGTTCTTTGGATGATTGAAATGGTCTCTCTGTAGCATGTCTTCAATGAAGCTTACAGATTTGAATTGGAGTTTCCAGTTGGAGTTAGCAGTCAACAAGATTCACATGCCTAGTGTGTATTCAATTTATCTTGGTTCTGCTAAATTTGGAGAAGTTATCAGTTTTACAGGTTCTTAAGGCTTTGTGGCTCAAAGTTTAACTTTGTAGCTTCAATGGCAAGCTTAAATAGTCTTTTGAAGAGAAGGTTACTCTTCAAATGATGTATTAAAACAAAGAAGTTTGCTTATCAAGAAAGATTTCTGTTTGGTATTTCAACCTTCTGAATCTTCAAAATGGTATTTGAAGGCTTCTTAATCCTGAGTTGGGAGCTTTTCAAAGCCCACTTTGTCCTCAAAGGGTCATGCTCTCATAGTACTCTGTTATTTTTCTCTTCTCTCTCTTTCCTTGTTCAGGCTTTTATTTTTGGGCCTTTCTTCTTTTGTTGTGTTCCTCTTTCTTCTTGGTTTCCTTGGTCATCACCTCTCTTATATAGTTTGTTGAGCTAGTCAGCATTATATAGTCAAGTCTCCCAGTTACTGCTGGTCTTGTGACAGAAAATTCTGTACATTGGTCAATGTGTAACATTGACTTCCACCCAATGCTGGGAGCTGATGAAGCCAGCAGGGATCTTATGATAGCTGGTCATTACCATACATGTTGCTATTAAAGTCATTGAACATGCATGTGACTTGCCATCATTCAAACTCCTCCCTCCTTTTATGGTTGGGTCTCCTCTTTTTCCTGTTCGTTGAGATGTGGTTGGATCTGAAACCTTTACCACCTCATTGTCGGCTCATCTCCCAATTCTAATTGTATGCAGACATTCAATACGTCTGCAGATATATGTTTAATTTGTGAGAGTGATTGCTCAAGTGGGACACAGTGTCTCATCAATTGTAACCAAGTACCTTGTCTAGGTTATTTTGAGATCCTAGAGTAATGTGTTTACTGATGCAGATTCGGGAACAGAGCGAGCACTTTCTTCATGGGTTTCAACAACTTATCAAGCCAGAATGGATTGGAATGTTCAATGAGCAAGAACTACAGGTACACTTACCTAGACCCTCAGCTTACATATATGCAGCTCAGCATATCTATGTTATCAGCTAGTATGTCACTGTAGGATTTTTTTTAGCTAGCACAAAGTGTACATGATTTATGTCAGGTGCAGAGGATGTGCAAATGACAGAATGTAACATCAGGCTGTTCCTTTGACTAGATACTTATATCAGGCTCACAAGAAGGAATGGATGTGAATGATCTACGAAACAACGTACACTATGCTGGTGGTTATGATGCGGTATCACATTCTGTCCTTCAGTTCTATTCTGTCAATCCATCACCTCATTATTGTCACCGATGTGTCTGATGTCTTAGTAAATGTAACGTACTCATTCTTGTATTTGTTTTGGGTTTTGCTGGCACTGACACAATAGTTACCTCCAAATGTTATTGTCAAAAATTTCTGCAATTCATAGATATATCCCCTTGTACATGTCCCAATAAACAATTTTTATGAGGAGGTGGAAAATTCATTGTGCTGCTAGTTGCAAACAAGTGCCATCCATTGGCACTAAATTGTTCTGAACTTGACATGTTTGTGGTTTGCAGAAACACCCTGTCATTGAAAAGTTCTGGGAGGTGGTGCAGACATTGGACTCAGATTTGCAACGGAAGTTTCTCAAGTGAGTGTGCACAGAGACTTAAATCTGTCAAGCATAAGAGTCAGGATGATTTTGCCAATGATATCTGTTTCGTTTGTTTTACATTGCTTGCTGTGTAGTTATCTAAAGTTCACTGTGTTGTTTCCTGTTTGGAATCTACAAGGAAAAGTTCTAAACTGGACATTGGATGTCCTGCGGGGCTGTTTGCAGGTTTGTTACAGGATGCTCTCGAGGACCATTACTTGGGTTCAAATACCTTGAACCACAATTTTGTATACAAAGGTACGAGTGGGTGACTTATGCACTGTTTAAAGTAAGGCTATAGTAGCAACTTAGTTGGAGGCATCCTTGCCAGATATGAATAATCAGGTGACTGATCATACAGGTGAAGGAATAATGCAGATATGTAGTATAACTGGCTGGACCTTACATAAATGAAGACCCAATTGACTTGCTGGATCTAACATGGTTTGTGGTTGCAGAGCTGCTCCAGATGATGCTTCAGAAGAAACTCTGGACCGCTTACCAACATCTGCAACCTGCATGAATCTTCTTAAGCTTCCTCCCTACAAAAGGTATGCAAGTTATCTCAGCTGAGCTTTCATCTCACACTTGGGTGCTGTGCTGTGATAGAGAAGAGTTAGGATGCAAGTCCCATGTGCAAACTTTACAGTATTTTATGCTTTGCGAAATATCACCTGCTCAAGATTTTTTGTGAGTGTGATGTGCAGCAAGGAGATCATCCATGAAAAACTCTTGTATGCTATTACTGCCGGGGCTGGTTTTGATTTGAGTTAAGTCATCCTCGCAGATTGCCAAATTTTGGCAGTGGCTTCTGGGCTACTGGGGTAGCATGTTAGATTGTTAGTGGGACAAACGTGTTGGAAACTCAACCGAAGCTCATCCCTGCACCAATTGGTATGTGGAAGAAGTGACACACTTAACACCATTGTTGCATCTTCCTCTGGCTTCTGTGTCATTTGAGAGTCAGAGAGGAGAAAGTGATTAGGATAAGATTTATTTCAGTGAGCTGTACATTTTCTTGTTGGTCACAGATGCAGGGCATGTATCTCCAGGCAGACTTTCCTTGGGAATGTAGACAATTATGTATGCCAGGTTCCATCTTTGTTTGCCGAAATAACTTCTTGTGTAGTCATCAGTAAAAGAAATTACTTTGTAGTTCAGGTTTGTCACAGAAAAGAGTTGCTTATATTTTTAAGTCTTGTATGCAATTTAACTTGAGCTTGTTCAATATAAGCGACTTGGCTCCGTGTTATTTGGCACACAGGTTGGACACACTGGGACTAGAGCTGAGAGAAGTGGATTCCATCACTGTACAGTCTATGGTGTATTTGAAACATTGCATTAAACTTTCTTTTTGAAGTCTACTGCATGTGGTACCGGCAGATTCTGGGATGGAGAGATTGGACATTAGAGTGTCTAAGAGTAGCTCCGCCAGCAGCAGTATAATGGCCTGTAAATAGTTATTTGGATAAAGTTCAAGCTTTAAGTAGTTAAACTGAATTTAAATCTGTAAATATGCACATGATACAGTGTTGTCCAGAAGGGCTTAGCAAAGAACTATGATTGGCTTTCATTGCCTGGTCAGAATGATTGAGACATGTAGTAGCAATTAATTGATTTTCACTTCACGGTGCCCAGGATTTCATGTTTATGGGTTGAGAAAATAATTTGCACATTGTCTTGGAGGTGGCATTTGATCAATCAATTTTCACTTTATGTTGTGCAGGATTTCATGTTTATGGATCGGGGAAGTAACTTGCACACTTGTTTTTGGATGTGATAGATATTGGTAGAACCCCACATAGTGGGTGTGTGTGGATCTTCTGTAAGAAATTCATTGAAAAGACTAATTCGAATCAATGTTGAGACATGGGAAAAATGTTTATCTGAATTTTAAAGGGTTTAAGGGTAGAATGTGAGAGAATTTGAGAATTTGAGAAATGTTTTAGAGTCTCAAATTCTCTCACATTCTATCCTAATTTTCCGTACTACAATTCACATCAGCAAAATTTGTGAATCACTTATCTTTATTTTTGAGAACTTTTCTAGTTCACACTTCTTATACAAATGTCAGATTCTTTCACATTCTATTCCATTGTCATATGCAATTGCTTTGACATGGTTGTTTGTGAGTATTATGCTTTAACATGGATGTGCTCAAA
>Ga0116228_10003624_pt1 | contig 13607 bp, 12 predicted proteins | sample S1TSphfallax_2_FD_89694 | JGI IMG/M metagenome (GOLD analysis project Ga0116228, IMG submission 89694) | Host-associated microbial communities from peat moss isolated from Minnesota, USA - S1T2_Fc - Sphagnum fallax MG | ecosystem: Host-associated > Plants > Peat moss > Unclassified | place... | reverse complement strand
TTCGGAGCCGCCTATTTCAAGAAGTTCTATGTCAATCCCGCGACCCGCGTGGTCACGCCTGAGGAAATGCGGGTCCGGGCGCATACCATCGCCGCGGTGCTGGCCCAGGCCAGCATCAGCGTGCGCACCATCCTCGACGCCGGCTGTGGCATGGGGCTCTTGCGCAAGCCCTTCGCCACAGCCCTGCCGAGCGCTCGCTACGCCGGGCTCGAGGCGAGCGACTATCTCTGCGGGCGCTACGGCTGGATCAAGGGTTCGGTGGTCGACTACGCTCCCCGCAAACCCTGCGACTTGGTGGTGTGCTACGACGTGCTGCAATACCTCGACGACCGGGCGGCGGCGCGCGCGATTGGCAACCTCAAGCGCCTGAGTTCTGCGGCGCTCTACGTCTCCGCGCTGACCCGCGAGGATTGGCGCGACAATTGCGACCGTACGCGTACCGACCGCGCCGTGTATTTGCGCTCCGGGGATTGGTATCGCCGCCGCCTGAAGCGCAATTTCCGCTATCTCGGTCTCGGCGTCTGGCTGCGCAAGGAGGTCACGCCGCTACTCTGGGAGATGGAAGGGGCGATGAGTTGACCGCGGCGCCGGGTTTCTCAGAGGTTGGCTTGCATCCAGCTGACCAACGCGCCGTGGATGGGTTCGCCTGCCCCATAGTCCGCGCGGGGATCGTTCACCAGTGACACCAAGACGAAGGTCTTTCCCGACTCGGTGGTGACGTAACCCGCGACGCCGGTGACGCCGTCGAGATGGCCGGTCTTCAGGCGCACGGATCCTGCCGGTGAGGTCTTCATCCGCGAGCGCAGCGTGCCGTCGATGCCGGCGAGCGGCAGTGAGGCGATGAACTCCGGCGCGAAGCGGCTGTGGTAGGCCGTACTCAGCACCTTCGCCATCTGCAGTACCGAGATGTGCGTGGCGCGCGACAGGCCGGACCCGTTGTCGATGTTCATGCCGTCGAGGGCGAGTCCGCGCTCCCTGCTCCATTCGGCGATGGCGGCGGCGCCTTTCTCGAGAGTCGCCGGCGGACCGAAGCGATCCTCACCCATGGTGAGCAACAGGTGGCGCGCCATCAGGTTGCTGCTGTACTTGTTGGTGAGGCGCACGATTTCTCCGAGGGTGAGTGAATCGAACACCAGCAACGGTTCCGCACCGGCGGGAGTCGGCGCCACGCGCAGTTTACCGTCGAATTCGCCACCGAGTTCGCGCCACAGTCCGACGAAGGTGCCGAACGCATAGTCGGTGGGCCGGAGCAGCACCCGCGCGAACGTACGTTCCGTGCAGCTCGGCGCCAGCGCGCCGGAGAACACCACCCGGTCCCAGCGCTCCGCCGGCACCTCGAAATCGACCCGGCCTTTGGCCCCGTCGCAGCGGCCGGACGCGAGAGTCACATGATTCTCGATCGTGAGGTTGATGGGCGCGGGTGTGGCAACGATGTCGACGCGATGCATGCCCGCATTCGGCACGACGCGAAACTCCACCGATTGGAAATTCACCATCAGCGCATCGGGCAGCACGTTGTACGAGCGGTTCGGCTTGCCGTCGAACGCACCCGGATCTTCGGGCGGCAGGGAGAACGCGGTGTTGTCGATGACGATGTCACCGTGGATGGTTTTCAGGCCGCGGTCGCGCAGCATGCGTGCGAAACTCCACCACCGCTCCAGCGACATGTACGGATCGCCACCGCCCTGCAGGATGAGATCGCCTTCCAAGACGCCGTTGTTGAGCGAGCCATGGGTCAGTGCGCGCGTGTGCCAGACGTACGAAGGTCCGAGCAGATCGAGGCTGGCGAACGTGGTCACCGTCTTGATGGTCGATGCCGGACTGCGTGGCGTGTCGATGTTTTGACCGAGGAGCGGTTTGCCGGCTTCCAGATCGAGAATGACGAAGCTCACCGAATTAGCCGGCAGATGTTGTGCTGCGATGACCTTGGAGACGGGGGCGGGCGCGCCCGGCAAGGCGAGCGCCGGGGCTGCACAGATCAAGAGCACCAGAACGCCGTGTGCAACGCGCTTCAACATCGCGCTAAATTAGCACAGCACGCCGCCAGGCAGCGGAGCGCCAGCGCAGAAATAGCATGCAACCCAGGGCGCAAATGTAGGCGAGGGCGGCAAACCAGCCGCCGATCGCACCGAAGCCGAATTGCGGCAACCACTCCACCCAGCCCGTGCCCGGCCTGAACGAGAGCATGTGCGCCAGCGGCACGAAGAATCCCCAAGACAGTACGAGCACCATGATGGACGGCAGGAACACGTCGCCGGCGCCGCGCAGGCACGCGCTGCTGCCCATGTTCAACCCGTCGAACAACTGATAGCCGGCGGCGATCCATAACAACACGCAGCCGCGCGTCACCACCGCGGCCGACTGTGGATCGGCGCCGTTGGTGAACAGCGGCATGATCCACGGCCCGGCGGCGGCGATGACCAGCCCGCTCAAACCCATATAAGTCACCGCGATCGCGATGATTCCATTGCCCACCTTGGCCGCCCACTCCAAGGTCTTGGCGCCGATGGCCTGGCCCACCAGCGTCGTGCCGGCCATGGAAATCCCGAACGCGGGCATGTAGCAGAAGGAGGTCAACATCATCACGATCTGCGTCGCCGCGCCGTCGATGGTGCCGAGCCGCACCTGCATCAACTGAAACAACGCGAAGCCGGTGATGTCGGCTGCGGAGAGGACACCCATTGGCAGCCCCAACTTGAGCTGTGCGAGCAGCGGCCGGCGCTCGAGGCGTGTGGTCAGATGGGAGCGGAAGCGCTTGCGGGTTCCGGTGTCGAGAAAGGCGACGAGCGCAATGCATACGCCCGAGAGTTGTGCCGCACCCGTTGCCCAGGCTGAGCCGCCTACCCCCAAGCGGAGATCGATGACGAACAGCTGATTGAGGAGCGCATTGAACACGGCCACGCAGAGGGTCACCCGCAACGTGACCAGCGGCCGTCCCACGCCGTTGAAAAAGCCCAACAACGACCAGAGCGCGATGCCGAGCGGCGCGCCGAGCATGCGCGGAAACCAATATTGGAGCGCGAGCTCGAGGGTCTGTGCGGGGAGGCCGAAGGGCGCGAACATTGAGCCGCCCGCCAGGGCCAGACCCAAGAACAATGGCACCGCAAACAACGACGCCCACAGGGCAGTCCAAGTCGCCTGCGAGGCCCGCGCGTAGCGTCCGGCGCCGTACGCCTGGGCGACTACCGTCTGCACCGACAGTCCGACGCCGCCAAACAGCAGCACGAACACCAATACCGGCCAGTACACTGCGGCGATTCCCGCGGTGGCGGCCGGCGACAAACGCCCGATGAACCAGGTGTCGGTTGCATTCAACACGGCCTGCACGGCACTGTTCAGCATGAATGGCAGCGCGAGCCGGGCGACCGCGGCATAGTCCAACCGCGGTCGGCCGCCGGAGCCCACCGCCTGTCCGGGAAGCAATTTTACGAGGGTGTTCACGAAATGACCTCAATGCCGCAACGGACGCTGTCCGCGCCCATTCAGGCGGAGCATCTGGGCGGCGGCCTCTGGCAACTCACCTCGGGTGCCGCTGCCGCGGTGCGAGTCTATCTCAGACTTCCGGCCGGTGGCCGATCCGCGGCGCTCGAGGCGCGCCACATCCAGCGAATCGTCTTGCAGTGGCGTGACGGCGGCGTGACGGTACGGGTCACCGGTGAGGCCGGCGTGGGGGTGCTCGAGGCCAGTACGGCGGTCATTCACGAGGCGCAAAATCGTCTGTACGAGGCGCTGCCGTTGGCGGACTTCGATGCGCGCGCACGGCGTTTCTGGAGGCGGGTGTTCCTGTTGATCCGTATCCCCGGCGGGCGGTATTTGCTGCGGTTGATCGCCAGGCGCCGGCGCTAGGGCCGCTGCACCGGACCTGCGTCACAGTCTTGCCCGGGGGTGCGGACAGCATCCGTGACGCCGTTCAAATTGGGAGTTTCGTCAACGCTGCCGTGCGGAGCCTGCCGCACATTGGCGGCCAGCCCCACGCTAGGATGGCCTATGTCTTCTCCCCAGGATGCCTCGTTCGCTTCCTATGGCCGGCTGCTCAGGATGCTGACACCGAGCCTGTGCGGTGTCGTGGTGCACGATGGATTCTGCAATCTGGTATGGGCAGCGGACGAGTGGGATCTGGCCCGCGAGCCCGAGATCATCCAGGACGCGATTGCCAACGCGCTGACCGATAAAGCCGAGTACGCGGGCATCGTGCACACGCTCGATGCCGATCGTGCGGTGTATTCGTTCACGCTGCGCGGCGCCGAGAGCGAAGTGCTCGGTGTCGTCAGCCTGGTGACGCGTCTGGCCGGATTACAGACCGAGGCCAGGCCGTTGCCGTTCGTGCGGCAAATGGTCCAGCCGGCGCTCGAGTGTCTGCGGCGCGAGATGTCTTTGCGGCTGCAGCTGGGTTCGCGAGAACGTGACCTCGGCGTGCGTGAGCGCGACCTGTCGTTGATGCTCGAAATGTCGACGCCGCAAGACGGCGCGGCCAGCGACGCCGACGAATTCGATCTCATCCTGAAGACCAGCTTGAGTCACATGGATTGTGCGCTGGCGGCCCTTTGGGTGCCGGACAAGAACATCTCACTCACCCTGACGCGCAGCGGCCACCCCATGTCGCCTGAAGCAATCGAGCGCGCCCGGCAACATCTGCTGGGGTGGATGCAATTGCAGCAGCGTACCATCGTGGTCAACCGGATCTCGAGGTCGGGCACGGCGTCCAACGGCGCGGTTCCGGTCGCTGCGCCCTACAAGATTCTGGCATGCCCGGTGCGGCACCCTTCCGCGCGCGTGATGGGCGTGCTCGCGTTATTCAATCCGCCGACCGCTGCGGATTTCGATCCGCATCAGACGCGCATCGCCGAACTGCTCGCCAAGAAGGCGACCATCGTCATCCAGGCGCAATATGATTCCAGCACCGGGCTGCTGACGCGTCACGCATTCGAGCGTCAGTCGGCTGCGCTGCTGGCTTCCATGGTCGACACCCACAGCCACACGATTCTTTATCTCGACATCGACCGGCTGCACGTCATCAATGAAACGTTCGGCATGCATGTCGGTGACGACGTGATCGTGGCGGTTGCCGAATGCCTGGCCAAGGCGCTGCCCCGCGGCGCAATCGCGGCGCGGATTTCCGGCGATCGCCTGGCCGCCCTGATTCCCGATTCCGGAACCGGCGCGGCTGCGGTCGTCGCGGAAAAAATTCGTGTCGGTACCGCCGCCATCCTGCCGCGCCCGGGCCAGGGCGCCTTCGACGTATCGGCGAGCCTCGGCGTCGCCCCGATCGGACGCGGCGACAACGCGCTGGCGCACGCCCTCGCCACCGCGGAAATCGCCTGCAAGGCGGCAAAGGATCGCGGCCGCAACCGCGTCGAGGTGTTTCAGGATTCCGATCAAAGCATCATCCGCAGGCATACCGACATTCTGGTGGTCGGCCAGCTGAAAGACGCGCTGGCGAAGGATGGCTTCCGACTGGACGCGCAGCCCATTTTGCCGCTGCGTTCCAACTACGGGCGCCCGCGCTTCGAAGTGCTGATTCGCATGCTGGGCGACCGCGGCGAGATCATTCCCCCGGGCAAGTTTCTGTCGGCGGCCGAACGCTACCAGTTGATGCCCACCATCGACCGGTGGGTGGTACGCCACGCCTGTGAGCAACTCGCCCCGCACAGCGCGGCCGTGGGCGGCGAGTTCGCGCGTTTCGCGATCAATCTTTCCGGTCATTCGATCAAGGAGGACTCCTTCCTGCAATTCGTGATCGAGCAGATTCACTGCAATAAATTGCCGCCTGAGGTGCTGTGCTTCGAGCTCACGGAAACGGCCACCATCGGCAACCTGGCCAAGGCCCAGCATTTCATGAGCACGTTGCAGGAGCTCGGTTGCCATTTCGCGCTCGATGACTTCGGCACCGGCGTCAGTTCGCTGGCCTACCTCAAGGACTTGTCCGTCAACTATCTGAAGATCGATGGCAGCTTCGTGCGCGATGCCCTGACGAACACGCGCTCCGACTCGATGGTCAAAGCCATCGCCCAGCTCGCCAAAGTGATGGGCATGGAGACCATCGCGGAATACGTGGAAACCGACAGCCTGCGCGTGCGCATGACGGAGCTAGGCGTCGACTATGGACAGGGTTTTTCGATCGGCAAACCGAGGCCGCTCAAGGAGCTGCTCGAGGAGCTGGCGATCTACGAAGCAACCGTCAACGACGGGCCTGTAGAGCCCGAGCCGGCGGGCAGCATGTCCAGCGTGACGCGGGTGAAGCGTTCGATGTTCGCCGGCTAGGGTTGTGGCGTGCCGCCCGACTTCGCGCCCGATGCGCCGTTCTTCTCGGTCTTTTCGTTGTCGCGCTCCGTTTGCGTGACGTCCTTGCACGACTTCTTCATCTCTTCCTTCGGCATGCCTCCCTCGCTGGCCACCTGTTTTGCCATGCACTCCTTCATCATCTGATGCTTCGTCAGCGGCGGCGGCGGCGCGTCCTCGGCCCGGGCGGCGGCGCAAGTTGTGCCTGCGGCGAGGATCAGCAAAACAAGTGCGCGGTTCATGAGCATCTCCGTGGGTGGACTGGGAATGATAGGCGCCTGCCATCGAGTTGAATGTCGGCGCACGTCCTACAGCGAACGAAGGAAACTCCTCATATCTCTGGCTTGCACATCAACGTTACAGTGAAACATCTGATTTCACACTGTGCGAATTAAATCATGCTCATATTGACCAGGCGCGCTGGGGAAGCTTTACGCATCGGTGATGACATCGAAGTCACCGTGATGGCCGTGAACGGCACCCAAGTACGCATCGGCATCAAGGCGCCGCGTGATGTGGCGGTGGATCGTGAGGAGATCGCAGAGCGCAAGCGGCGCGACCGAGAGAACCTCACCGTCAAGTAGGTTCAAAGGCCGGTTTAGGGGATTACTCCGGGCTTGGCGCCGCAGCGGGTTCCGCGGTTGGTGTCCGCGGCCCTGCGTCGTCCGCTGCCGGGGCACGCGCGTCCGCTTTGCGCAGCTCGGCGATCGCGCCTTTGCGTCGCCCGCGCGCTTGGGTAAGCTGCGCAGAGAGGAAAGCGATGCGACCGCTGTCGACTCCGGCGCGGCGCGCGGCGTCGATCGCAGCGCCGGCATCTTCCAAACGTTCCTCCAACAAGGCGTTGTTGGCGCGCGTGGCCAGTCGCTCACGCACCTCGGCCAGTCCGGCGCGGGCGGCCGGATCGGCGGGATTTTTCGCCAGCATCCGCTGGTACAGTTGCAGGGCGTTATCGCCGCTGGGCTGTGTCAGTCGGTTGGCGGCGAGTGCGGCAGCGGCGCGCTTCAGCAGCGGCGACTCGCCGGCCGCCGGGTCAGGCGCGTCGGCCACCGGCGTCGATCTCGCAGCGTGCGGCCAACGCATGAGTGCCCAGCCGGCGACACCGAGCAGGGTCAGCGCAATCCCGGCGGCGCCGAACCACAGGCGGCGGTGCCGCGGCGCGGCCGTTGCCGTGACGGGGTCGCCCATGAACCGCAGGCGCTGTTCCGAGTATTTTTTCACGGCCGCATCGGCGAAAAGTTTGGCACGTGCGGGCGACATCGGCTTATGAATGAAGCGATAGACGGCGCCGCTGCTGATGAGCAGCCCGAGGGAGACTTCCGCCTTGCGCTTGCCGGCAACGATGATCACCAGGTCTGGGAATTGGCGCTTGATCTGCGAGAGGAAACCGCCGGCGGGTTCGTGCAGAGCCATGACGTCGAGCACCAGGATGCCCACCTGGCCGGCGATCAGGAGGTCGCTGACTTTGTCAGCGGTCGCGACGTGCCAGAGGCGTCGCGCGCCGCTGAGGGCCTTGCGCAGCGTCCGCAGAAAGACTTCGTCCGTGGTGACGACCACCATCTCGACGATGTCCCCGGCCACGCTGGCATTGGACGCGCCGGGCGAAATTTCCTTCATCGATGATGCGTGCAGACGTTGACTGTTTTCCATATTTCACGCCGCAATGCAGCAATTTAAGCCCACCCACGATCTGCTAGTGTCATTCCACCGTCGACCCTATACGATACGCAATCTACTCGGGCTGACAACGGCTGGTGCACTGCTTTACGGCGGTTCTGTGACCCGATACTCACTAGGGGGCTCCGCCCCCGCGGGGACGATGCATTGAGTGATTCGATCGGCATTACGTCCAAACTGGCGCTCGACCAGCGCTCCGCGCTGGAACAGCTGCTGTTTTTCAACGTGAATCAGCATCGGGTCCGCCTGGGTATCCAACAGTCCATCGAAACTTACGGCGTGCCCGAGATCTACGAACACGAGGGCAGCCTGCGGATCCGGGTCGGCAGCGTGCCGGGAGTGCAGACGCTGTTCGCGGTCTCCGAGACCGGGCATCCACTGGGGGTTGCCGTGTTCGTACGCCTCGCGGAGGCCCGCTTCGTGGTGCTGCACCTGGGTGTCGAACCGCGCCTGCGGTCCTCGCTCGACGTCAATACGCCGGTGCTGCTCAAGCTGATGCACGAGATTCGCAGCGCCGCGCGCCGTACGCGGGGAGTCGACCGCATCGAGCTGGTCTACAAGCAGGAGCGCCATCCCGTGCGCTTGAACGTGTGACCACCGGCGCGGGCGCGGTGCCAAACTCCCCACCAGCCGGCTGATGGCCGGCTATGCCCAGGTGCTTGGTGCGGAGCGGCATCATTTTGCCGATCTGAAGACCGTGCTCGCCTGTGCATCGGCACGCCGCTCGGGCGACGAATTGGCCGGCGTGGCCGCCACCAGTGACGCGCGACGCGTGGCGGCCCGTTACGCGCTGGCCGATATTCCGTTGCGGGCCTTTCTCGAGGATTTGCTGGTGCCGTATGAGAGTGACGAGGTCACGCGCCTCATCATCGACAGCCACGACTGGGCGGCCTTCTCCGGCGTGAGCCACATGACGGTCGGCGAGTTTCGCGACTGGCTGCTCTCGTACGCGGCGGACACGGCAGCGTTGCGCGCGCTGGCGCCGGGCATCACGCCGGAGATGGCTGCCGCCGTGTCCAAGCTGATGCGCAACCAGGACCTGATCGCCGTCGCCGCAAAGTGCAGCGTGGTCACGCGGTTTCGCAACACCTTGGGATTGACCGGACACCTGGCCAGCCGTTTGCAGCCGAATCACCCGACGGACCATCTCGACGGCGTTGCCGGGTCGGTGTTGGATGGTCTGTTGTTCGGCATGGGTGACGCCGTCATTGGCATCAACCCGGCCACCGACAACCTCAAGACCACGATCGAACTGCTGCATTTGCTGGACGCCATCCGCGCGCGCTACGACATTCCCACGCAGTCCTGCGTGCTCGCGCACGTGACCACGACCTTGCAGGCGATCGAACGCGGCGCACCGGTCGACCTCGTGTTTCAGTCAGTGGCCGGTACCGAAATGGCAAACACCGGCTTCGGCATCAATCTTGCGTTGCTGGCCGAGGCGAAGGCGGCGGCGGAGTCCTTGAAGCGCGGTACCGTCGGCAACAATCTCATGTACTTCGAGACCGGACAGGGAAGCGCGCTGTCGGCCGGTGCCCATCACGGCGTCGACCAGCAGACCCTGGAGGCGCGCGCCTATGCGGTCGCGCGGGTTTACGCGCCGCTGCTGGTCAACAGCGTCGTCGGCTTCATCGGACCGGAGTATCTGTACGATTCGAAACAGATCATCCGCGCCGGACTCGAGGATCATTTCTGCGGCAAGCTGCTCGGTCTGCCGATGGGCTGTGACGCCTGCTACACCAATCACGCCGAGGCCGATCAGGACGACATGGACTCGCTGATGACTTTGCTGGCGGTCGCCGGCGTCAATTTCCTCATCACCGTGCCCGGCGCCGACGACGTCATGCTCAATTATCAGAGCCTGTCGTTCCATGATGTGCTGGGGCTCAGGCACCTTCTCAAGCTCGAGCCGGCGCCGGAATTCGCGGCATGGCTCAAGCGCATGTCGTTGCTCGACGACCGCGGCCGCCTTGCGCCGCCGCCATCCGCCAATTTGTTGGTGCTGGAGGAGGCGGATGTCGCGGCACGACGTCGATAAGCTCTGGCAGCACTTTACCAGTGTCAGCCGTGCCCGGATCGCACTCGGCAGGGCGGGCGACGCACTGCCCACGGGCCGGCTGCTGGAGTTTGCCTACGCCCACGCCAGCGCGCGCGATGCCGTGGCGGGACGGGCCGACTTCGGCGCGATCGCCGCACGACTCGAGCCGCTCGCCACCGTGCGGGTGCGCTCGGCCGCCGCCGATCGGCCGACCTACCTGCGCCGCCCCGACTTGGGTCGTAAACTCGCGGACGCGCCCGGCGACCCGTTGCCGGCCGGCCCGTTCGACGCGGTATTCGTGGTCGCGGACGGCCTGTCGGCGCGCGCCGTGGAGATGCATGCGGTTCCGGTGTTGCAGGCCGTGCTGCCGCGGCTCGCCGGCTGGCACTTGGGCCCGGTGGTCCTCGCCGAGCAAGCGCGGGTCGCATTGGGTGACCAAATCGGCGCCGCCATGGGCGCCGCTCTGGTGGTCATGATGATTGGCGAGCGACCGGGCTTGAGCGTCCCCAACAGCCTTGGGCTGTACCTCACCTATGCGCCGCGGATCGGCCGCAGCGACGCCGAGCGCAATTGCATCTCCAACATTCATGCCGATGGTCTGTCCTACGCGGCGGCCGCGGAGACGCTCGTCTGGTTGATGATCGAGGCGCGTCGGCTGCGACTCTCCGGTGTCGCGCTCAAGGAGGATGCCGGCGCACTGCCGTCCGCAGCGCCGAAACCGCTGGACAGTGCGCCTGCGGAATTGAGAAGCTCGGGGCAGCAACAAGGGGATTGAAGATGTTTCATTCGAATCGCCGGCGCCGCCTCGCGCTGGCTGTCAGCATCGCGATGACCGCGGCCGTCAGCGGCGGCGGTCATGCTGCCGAGGTCGTGCGCACGCCATTGCCGAACGGCAACGACTTTCCGATCTCGCTCGCGGTCACCGTGCCGGCCGGCTCCGATACGGTGTACGTGAGCGGCGCATTACCCCAGGTGGTCAACAAGGATGCGCCGAAGGGCAGCATGGAATCGTTCGGCGACATGGAAACGCAAACCACCAGCGTGCTCACGCAGATCAAGGGCACGCTGGAACAACTCGGCTTGGGCATGGGCGACATCGTGAAGATGACCGTGTTCATGGCGGCCGATCCCACCAAGGACAACAAGCTGAACTTTCCGGGCCTGATGGCTGGTTACAGTAAATTTTTCGGCACCGCCGAACAGCCTAACAAGCCGGCGCGCAGCGCCGTGCAGGTGGCGGCGCTGGTGGCGCCCGGCGCGCTCTTGGAAATCGAGGTGATCGCAGTCAAGCCCACGCCCCAGCACAAGGGCAAAAAATAGCGGCGCGTGGCGGCCGCGCTCGATCCGCGCAGAGTGCTCGCCGTCCGGCATGCCGATGGCAGGCGGCGCTGTGCGTGGTGTCCAGAAGACCCCACGTACGTCGCTTATCACGACGAGGAATGGGGCGTGCCCGTACACGCCGACAATGAGCTGTTCGAGAGGCTGTGCCTGGAGGGCGCACAGGCCGGCCTCAGCTGGTCCACGATCCTCAACAAGCGCCCCGCCTATCGCGCGGCGTTCGATCACTTCGATGCCGGGAAGATGGCGCGCTATGACGCGGCAAAACGCCGCCGCTTGCTGGCCGATCCCGGGATCGTGAGAAACCGGCTCAAGGTGGACGCATTCATCGAGAACGCGCGGGCCTACTTGAAGATCCGCGAACGGCCCGGCGGTTTCGATGCCTACCTCTGGCAGTTCACCGGCGGCAGAATACGGCGGCGACGGCCGCTCTACTTGGGCACCCTGCCGACCACGACGCCTGAGAGCGATGCGCTGAGCAAGGATCTTAAGCACAACGGCTTTCGTTTCGTCGGTTCGACGATTTGCCATGCTTTCATGCAGGCAGTGGGGATGGTGGATGAACATCAGAGATATTGCTGGGCCGGCGATCGTTAGCCGCAGAGCAGCGCGCTGGCCGATGACGATCGCGGTTGCCGCCGGCTGCGTGGCCGCGGGCTGGTTCCCGGCTGCGCCGGCATGGTCGCAGTCCTCAAAGCCCGTGCTGCGGCCCGCCGACATATTCGACCTGCAGTGGGTGGCCGATCCGGAAATTTCCCCGGATGGCCGCAGCATTGCCTATGTGCGCATGGCCATGGACATCAAGACCGACCGGCCGCGCGGCGCGGTGTGGCTGGTGGACGCCGACGGCAAGCACCCGCGCCCGCTGTCGGGAGCCGAGGACAGTTCGCGGCCGCGCTGGTCGCCGGACGGCACCCGCATCGCCTACCTGGGAGTGGGCAGCGACGGTTCGAAACAATTGTTCATTTACTGGGCGGATCACGGCGTCAGCGCCGCCATCAGTCATTTCACCGAATCGCCGTCGAGTTTGGCGTGGTCGCCGGACGGCCGTTGGCTGGCGTTCACGATGCCCGTGCCGGCGCAGCGCAGGCCGCTGCAGGTCGACCTGCTGGAGGCGCCTAAAGGTGCCAAATGGGCGGATCCGCCGAAGTTGATCGACCGCATGGTGTTTCGCGTCGACGGCGAGGGTTACCTGCCCAATACTTACAACCAGTTGTTCGTGGTGTCCGCCGACGGCGGGGCGGCCCGCCAGCTGACGCAGGGCGACTTCGACACGGACGGCGCGCCGGCCTTCACACCCGACGGCAGGAGCGTGTTGATCTCGGCGAACCGACGTGCCGATGCGGATTTCGAGCCGCTCGACAGCGAAATCTACCGGGTCGATCTGGCCGACGGCACGCTGCATGCCCTCACCGACCGCCGCGGTCCCGACCGCAACCCGGTGGTGTCTCCCGACGGCAAGCACATCGCGTATCTGGGTTTCGACGACCGCCGCTTGGGCTACCAACCGACACAGCTCTACGTCATGGAGGGCGACGGTTCGCATGCGCACTCGCTGACGGCGACCTTGGACCGTGACGCGGCGTCGCCGCGCTGGTCGAAGGACGGCAAGCGGCTGTTCATCGACTACGATGATCATGGGAGCGGCAAAATTGCCAGCGTCGACCTGAGCGGCAAGGTCAACGTGCTCGCCACCGACTTGGGCGGTAACGACGTCACACGGCCGTATACCGGCGGGTCCTTTTCGGTGGCGGAGAACGGCCGCCTTGCCTATACACGCGCTGCGCCAGACGCTCCCGCCGCGCTCGCCACCGGCACGTCGAGTCACGACATCGCCACGCTCACGGGACTGTCGGATGGGCTGCTGCGCGAGCGGGCGCTGGGTGCGGTGGAAGATATCGGCTGGAATTCTGCGGCCGACGGCCGCGCCATCCAGGGCTGGCTCATCAAGCCGCCCGGCTTCGATCCGACCAGGAAATATCCGTTGCTGCTCGAGATTCACGGCGGCCCGTTCGCGAGCTACGGTCCGAGCTTCGCAGCGGAGCTGCAGCTTTATGCGGCGGCAGGGTACCTGGTGCTGTATCTGAATCCACGGGGCAGCACGGGCTATGGCGAAGAGTTTGCCGATTTGATCCATCTCGCCTATCCGGGACGGGATTACGACGATCTGATGTCGGGTGTCGATACCGTCATTGGTCGTGGTTACGTCGATGCCGGGCGAATGTTCGTCACCGGCGGCAGCGGCGGTGGCGTGCTCACGGCCTGGATCGTCGGACAC
>Ga0116228_10003622_pt1 | contig 13608 bp, 13 predicted proteins | sample S1TSphfallax_2_FD_89694 | JGI IMG/M metagenome (GOLD analysis project Ga0116228, IMG submission 89694) | Host-associated microbial communities from peat moss isolated from Minnesota, USA - S1T2_Fc - Sphagnum fallax MG | ecosystem: Host-associated > Plants > Peat moss > Unclassified | place... | reverse complement strand
TTTAAGCTATTCTCAACCATGATCTTTCTGATAAAATATGATGGAATAGCGATAAATATAGTAATGCTATTTAATTAATATATTTTAATATATTTTAGGTTTCACTACATGTTTACCACTACCAAGGAATATACTCTTGCTTGCAAGTAATAGAAGAACTTAAAATTGTCAATTTCGATCCTGATAATTTCTCATTAACAATTAGCTTAGGAGAACCTTTTATTCCTACAGGTTATGATAAAAAATATTGCTATAAGTTAGTTGCGGCAGTAATGAATGTTCAAGATATTAAGACTCGCCTAGGATTTCTTTAATTGTAGTAACCTAAATGAGGTTATTCAAATATTCTTGATGCTTTAGCCAAAGGGTTAACACCTCAACAGATTGTCGATCGCTATCCATCACTGAGTTTAGAAGATATTCGTGTAGCCCTTATGTTGCTGAACTAGCAAGAGAAAATCTTTGGAAGATAGATGTTACTCAAAAAATTGATGATCTATATCCCTTGACTGATGGAGAACCCTAACTACTTCAATACCATTATCAACCTTTATATAAAACACAATATAAGGCTTGACTGGAAAACTCCTGAGTCGATTGCGTAAATCATGTTTTATTTGTCCTATATCAGGAAACTGAGCTAACATCGGCAAACAATCTAATATTTTAGCAATCTGATTATCCGCAGCAATCTGATTATTTTTAGCAATGTAAAGCCAAATATCTTCCAAATCTCTTTCCGCAAGTTTTGATAACTTATAACGATTCATAGGATCTGAGATTGATTTAGTCTATGTCTTCCTCTTTCTTTAATGCTTTGAAGTAAATTTGGTAAAGACTCATCATCATATTCGCTATATTCTCCATTTTCTAACTGTTCCATACCCAAAGCAATATCACGCTTTAATGCTTCTAGCTTAAGTTTCTGTAGTTCCGCTTCTGAACTTTCTAAGCGTCGCAGCATCTCCTGAAAGCTACTTGCATCTTGAATAACGATTTCTGCTTTACCATTAACTGTAAGTATCAGAGGCGATTTTGTCGCTTTAATCTGTTCGATAAACTGTTTGACGTTGCGCTTGAAATCTGTCAGTGGGTGGATATTTTCGAGGTTAATCATATAGTTCAAGCATTTAATTTAGTATGGAATTGAGTTCTAATTAAGTATTTTACTTGATTTTGCTCTCTTATGCGACTTGCTGTTGCGTTATTGATAGGTACTGATAGCAACAACTAAAGCATCTCGGCTCATAAGATTGTGCAGGTCATTTGCTTTCAAGTATTATAAACTACAATGCTCAATAACACCAGCAAAATTCGTTTTCTCTCTAAAGATAGTTTTCCCATGGATATAAGTATGATTAATATATAGCTTTCAGATAGATTGGCGATGACCCAACAAGAGTTATTAAATCGCATTAGCTTAGACCCATCTGTTTGCGGTGGTCAACCTTGCATTAAAGATACAAGGATTTATATCACAATTATTCTCGATGCTTTAGCCGAAGGGTTAACGCCTCAACAGATTGTCGATCACTATCCATTACTGAGTTTAGAAGATATTCGTGCAGCAATAGCTTATGCTGCTGAACTAGCAAGAGAAAATGTTTGGAAGGTGTCAGTATTATAGTCGATTATAATCGAGTCCGCGTGCGCTGTCCTACAAAGGATGAAAATAAATCAGTTGAGTCGTAGTCGCCTCTGCTCTGTTTTATCGCATTTGTATCTGGTGTTTGGCGAACTGCTTGCAGCAGCGCTTCGCTATCGCCTGAAAGACGGGTGTTTCCCGATCGCTCTCCAAAGTATTGACTTGATCTGGGCGATCGCGTCTCTTCGATAGGTTCCGCGAACGACATTGCTCTCCAAAATATTGGCTGATCCCATTGGATATAGAAGCAAATCCCACAACAAAAAAATAAACTAACAACCACATAATTTTTTATCGCTGGCGCTAACGGTGGGATTGTAGGTGAGATAGTCATGGAGCCAAGTACAACCCTGACTAACTAGCACATCTAAGTTAAGTTCATATCGAATCAGTTTTACGGTATTATCGTTACTGGCGGAAGCGATGGTTTGACCATCCGGTGCAAACGCTATGCTATTAACCTCAGAGCTATGATATTTTAAGGTAAGCAATTCCTCTCCTTGCAAATTCCATAGCTTCACAGTATTGTCCCAACTGGCGGAAGCAATAGTTTGACCATCCGGTGCAAACACTACGCTATCAACAAAAAAGCTATGACCTTGTAAGGTAAGCAATTCCTCTCCTTGTAAATTCCATAGCTTCACAGTATTATCCCAACTGGCGGAAGCAATAGTTTGACCATCCGGTGCAAACGCTGCGCTATTAACCGATTTACTATGACCTTGTAAGGTAAGCAATTCCTCTCCTTGTAAATTCCATAGCTTCACAGTATTATCCCAACTGGCGGAAGCAATAGTTTGGCCATCCGGTGCAAACGCTGCGCTATTAACCGATTCACTATGACCTTGTAAGGTAAGCAATTCCTCTCCTTGCAAATTCCATAGCTTCACGGTTTTGTCCTTACTGGCAGAAGCAATGGTTTGACCATCCGGTGCAAACGCTACGCTATTAACCCTATCGCTATGACCTTGTAAGGTAAGCAATTCCTCTCCTTGCAAATTCCATAGCTTCACGGTTTTGTCCCCACTGGCGGAAGCGATGGTTTGACCATCCGGTGCAAAGGCTACGCTATTAACCGATTCACTATGACCTTGTAAGGTAAGAAATTCCTCTCCTTGCAAATTCCATAGCTTCACAGTACTATCCCAACTGGCGGAAGCGATGGTTCGACCATCCGGTGCAAAGGCTATGCTATTAACCCTAGAGCTTAAGATAAGAAATTCCTCTCCTTGCAAATTCCATAGCTTCAAGGTTTTGTCCCTACTAGCGGAAGCGATGGTTTGACCATCCGGTGCAAAGGCTACGCTATTAACCGATTCACTATGACCTTGTAAGGTAAGCAATTTCTCTCCTTGCAAATTCCATAGCTTCAAGGTTTTGTCCCCACTGGCGGAAGCGATGGTTTGACCATCCGGTGCAAAGGCTACACTATTAACCGATTCGCTATGACCTTGTAAGGCAAGAAATTCCTCTCCTTGCAAATTCCATAGCTTCACGGTTTTGTCCCTACTAGCGGAAGTGATGGTTTGACCATCCGGTGCAAACGCTATGCTATTAATCAAAAAGCTATGACCTTGTAAGGTAAGCAATTCCTCTCCTTGCAAATTCCATAGCTTCACGGTATTGTCCTTACTGGCAGAAGCAATGGTTTGACCATCCGGTGCAAACGCTACGCTATTAACCCTATCGCTATGACCTTGTAAGGTAAGCAATTCCTCTCCTTGCAAATTCCATAGCTTCACGGTATTGTCCCCACTGGCGGAAGCGATAGTTTGACCATCCGGTGCAAACGCTACGCTAGTAACTGATTCGCTATGACCTGCAAAACGATTCTTCTCACGGATGCGCTGATAAATGGTTTTGTATAGTTTAACTCTCACCCGCATTTCGTTATCAGGCGTGAATTGAGTTTCCTGTAAGCGTTTTCCAGCCCTTACAATTGCAATCAACGATTCTAGTTGTTTATTTTCCTTCCACAACACCTCCGCAGACATGTACAATGCTTCCAGAATTTGCCGCTCCTTTTCCGTTTCCTCAGCTATCCAAGTCTCCTTGCTCTGACGGATAAAATTTCGCGATCGCTCATCAAAATAACCCAAATCCCCATATTTTGCTAAACATTCCTCAGCCTCCTCTAACCTGATTCCTCGTAGAAAGTATTTAGCGTTTTCAATACCTTCTATTTCCCATCTTGATGCTTCAATACGTAATTGTCTAATTAAAGGTAATGCTTTCCGATGTTCCTTTAACCATTGACGCAACAATTTCCAATGGCGGATTGTAGCTTCATGCGCCAAATCAATCACAATCTCTGGTTGGGTATCCTCTCCCAATTTCAATTCATCTATAACCACAAGCCTTGCATCCACCAGCTTATTCAATACTTCATCTACTAATGATTCTGGATGAATATAACTCAACAATTCACTTTGGCGAATCCGACGACGGACATCTTCTGTCCCTTCCCCTGGTTGTACTAATTCTAAAAAAATGCGCTGTACAAGTCCCTGCTTAATCGGTGAATCAGCAAAATCCTGATAAACTTGATTAGCTTGCTTCTCTAGCGCATCTTCCACACCATCAATGCGATAATATCCATCAAGAGTCAGTTCAGTTAATATTGAGCTATCTGCTTGATAACTTTCATGCCAATTTTTCCACAATTCTGTCAGCGCATATTGTAATAAAGGTAAGCTACCAGGCGAATTTCTCACGTCTGATTTCATCCGTTCCACTAATTTGGGCGCAACCCGCAAGCCTACTCTTTCAGCAGGTTTGGAGATCGCCTCTTCTAATTCCGTTTCAGACATCGGTGTAATATCCACCCGAAAAGCCTTAATCCGTTCCGCGATTCCGCTATAAGGTTGCTCCAGACACTTACCCAAAAAATCCGCCCGCATCGTCGCGACTATTCGCAGCCTACCCGCTAACTGATCTAATGCACCAAACAAACAAGCAAAAAACTCAATCCGTTCTTGTTCCTTCTCAGGACTACCCTTACACAGAGTAAAGACTTCCTCAAATTGGTCAATTACCAAAACAACAGTTTTCTCATACTCTTCCACAAGTTCAACCAATGCTAATAAACCCCGTTCCTTCAGATCGCTAATATGGGTTTTAGCCAAAGTTTCTCCCGATTTCTTGGTGCGGATTTCTTCAGGAATAAATGCACTTGCTAGACTATCAAAAGGACTCTCACCCGGTTTAATAATTGGCAAAATTTTCCAAGCATCAGTTCCAGAACGACGCACACCTTTTTTGATTTCATTCAGTAAACCCGCCCTGACAACCGAAGACTTACCACTTCCCGACGCTCCCAAGACAATCAGAAAATGGTCGTTGTAGATTTTGCTCAATAATTCATCTGTTAATGCTGTCCTTCCATAGAAAAACTTAGCTCCACGCTCATTAAAGTCAAAAGCTTCTAAAGCCATGTAAGGACAAATATTTGCTTGTAAAGGAATCTTCTCTATTTCAGAAGTTACAGTAGTTTCTCCCCGGATCAAATTGATTGGTTCACCGACGTTTAAAAATATGCATTGTTGGGGATAAGTCTGACCCTTATTCTTCATATAATCATCAATATACGCAGAGAGAGATAATGTACTAATCCACTGTCCCGGTAGTCTATCTGGATTCAGTCCTTTAAGCAAAGCATCTGTTAAAACTCCATGTTCACCACTAGTTAATTCATAAGCAAGTTCAAATTCCCGCGCACTTGCGATAAAACAACGGCTATAACCCGCTTTTTCCCCTGGATTAGCTTCATTAATCGCCAATAAACTCCCGCTATGACAGCAATCTAACCAAATTATTTGTTTTCGCACTGGACTGGATTGACAAAGTTCGCGCAAGTCTCTAAGCGAGTATCCCCATTTTTCCTCATCGGGATTGACATCACTAGTAGCAAGATAGCCAGACTGATCATCATCATACAAGCCATGACCGGAGAAGTAAAACAAAGCGGTGTCAGCATGGTTATCTCCTTTTGGCTTGAAGAGATTTCTTAAAGCGGTTTTCAGATGTTTCAATTTTACTTCTTTTATTTTACCTATCTTCAGCGCATCCCTTTGCTTGTCCATGATTTCAGGTAATCGCGTCACCCGAAATGGCGATGGGCTGGACTCTAATTTCTGCGCTACAGCTTCCGCATCTAAAGATGGTGCATTTAAGTTACCTAAGCGATTATATTGATACTTACTGATACCAACAACTAAAGCATCTCGGCTCATAAGATTGTGTCAGTCATTTGCTTTCCAGTATTATAAACTACAACACTCAATAATTCTAGAAAAAATGGCTGCTAAAATTCAACCCATCCAACTTGACGAAAACACTATTATCTATGTTGAAGTGACTGAAGATGTTGATGTTCCTGCTCATGGTTTGAATATAACTAATTCAGATGAGGAGGAAGAAAGCGCTACAACGAGAGGGATCACAGAGGATTTCCAAAAACACATCTCTGGTTTACAGAATACCATCTTTACCTATACTAATTACACTCTCGCGGCTTTTAAAAAAGTGGCTGTAGCCAATATTGACAAAGTTACACTGGAATTTGGCGTGGAAATTGGTGGTGAGGCGGGTATTCCTTATATTACTAAGGGTACGGCTAAAACTAATCTCAAGATTCAGGTAGAGTGTACTTTTAATGATCAGCAAGGGTGAGCGGTAGGGGCGCAAGGCCTTGCGCCCCTAACTCGATCGCCTAACTAAATTAAACAGTAAAAATAGCCAAATTCTCTCCCGCCAGACCCGCACGGGCCCAACGGGAGAGAATATACATCCATCGAAATCCTCTCCTAGAAACTTCAAGATTAGGAGAGAAAATTGCCAATGAACTTTGCATCAAGACAACTTCAATGGATTTGGCTTAATCTTAATTAAAGATGAGTTCACATCTCCTCTATCGGAAGGAATAAATGAATAAAATCCCGTAGAGAGACGTTTTTAGCATAGCAATTCTTACCTCCTGTTCTTTTGTGTACTTATTTTTCCGCTAAAATTGCATAAATTTCTCGCTTAACTTGTTCGACCAATTCACGCACTTTATTGATGCGCTCAACATTACCACTCTGAGCAACGTGCATAATTGCAGATGCTAACTCTCCTGCTGCATTTCGCAACTCCAGAAGCTCTTGCGGTTTACCTTTGACAAATTTTTTAAATGCATCCCTCGGTGAACCGTCATCCTCTTTTTCTACACGAGTTGATAAAAGTTTCCTTCCTTCATCTGTAATAGTATAGACTCGCTTACCATCTTCTGGTTGACTAGTGAGATATCCCCCATCTTCCAACATCTGCAAAGTTGGATAAACGGAACCGGGACTGAGATGGCGCAAACCACCATAGCGTACTTCCATCTTTTTAATTAAGTCATAGCCATGACTAGGATGCTCAGATAATAGTTCCAAGAGTAGAAACTTAATCTCACCCCGTCTAGTACGGGATTCATTTCCCCAACCACGAGCAAAGCTCTCGTCTTCAAAATCCTTACCCCGCCCTCTACCAGAATGAGAACGGTGCTGGAAACAATTACTTAATCCTAGAGCGTCTTCTAAATTACCACCAACCCAGGCAGGTGTAAAAAATTTAGCTGTAAATCGTCTGTACATATGTTTGATCTTTGATCGACTCCTCTATTTTACAACATATCAGAATATATCGCGATATATCGGATAATATCACTTGCTGCTTATTTCGTCGGTTAATTCGACTTTGTGATAAATATCGGCTAAAGATATGGAAAAATTCAGGGAAGAGAGGGCGATCAGATCATCTGAGCGATCGCACTCCCGCAAAGACCAGCTTTTAGCGCCTGTTCTCGCAAAGTGTTCTAGATAAACTTTGTTCTGGTCAATCAACAAATATTCTGCAAATGTGGGGATTGTGCGATAGTCATAAAATTTATCACTACGGTCATATGCTTGAGTAGACTTTGACAGTACCTCAATAATCACTTGGGGATTAGTAATTATATCTTTACGGTCATTGAAATACTCTGGTTGTCCTGCAACTATAATGATATCGGGGTAAGTATAAATGCGTTTTTTGGGTATCCATAAACGCAAATCGCTTGTAAAAACTTCATAATTTTGAGTTTTAAAAGCGAAATTTAAGGTAGCGGAGAAATTAACTACTATCCGATTGTGATTAGTAGAACCACCAGCCATAGGCAATATTTGACCATCGATGTACTCACTTTTGTCATCCGCTACTTCTTCTAAGGCTAAATACTCTTCTGGGGAATAGTACTGAATTTTTGTAGCTTGTATCATCAGATTGGGATAAGAATGAATATATAGTTGTTGATCTGTTCTAAATACAGGTTAACAAATCTAGGTTAGAGAGACCGTATTGGGAGTATTGGAATTGTAGACCCAAGCGATCCGTTGTTTCACAGCACATATTCCTAATTTGTAGTGACTAAGAATACCATCAAGAAAACTCCAAGCTAGCTGTGGTACTAATGAGGCTTGTGCTAAATTCTCTCTTGTGATTTCATGTCTTGTAATCAAAGTCATGAGGCTACATTTTCCATCCTGATCATACCCCAAATCTTGATCAATCTGGTCATGATGATACATAGCCTCTAGTAGTGTCGATACCCCAGCTACTTTATCCGTAACAGCTTGGTAAAACAACGAGTTTTGATGTGTTAAACTATACTGTAAAAAAGCTAATGCAATACAGTATGCTTTCCAATCACTTCTAGCAATATTTTGCAAATACCCAACAAAGGCAACGGTTGTACTCAGAGGTCTACAATAATTGACGGGTAAGTTGATCGGGCTTCGCTCTAATTCTGTTTGAAGCAACTTACTATGATCTAGTTCTTTGTCTAAGTATTTCAGCAAGTCTAATCGAATCAGCGGGTCAGGACAAGCTGTTATAGCTGGTGAAATGTGCCTAGTTGCGGATGATATATAATGGTAATTTTCCAATATAAAACCATAAACTAGTTCGTAGCTAGGAAAAACCATCATTTCCTGCCAAAGTTTGTGTCCCTCAATGCTACACATCCAGGAATTAACAAGTTGTGGGATTGTTTCGATATCAACAGCAGTATTATCTTGTGAAATCAACTGGTTTCTCAAAACCAATGCATCTTGGGTTATATCAATCTCATGATTGCTACTCAGAGTAGAATCACTGAAACAATAAGCAGTTGCTACACCTTTGCGTATGTTTTCAGGTTCATTATTACTCTGGTTCATTAAGTGTAGGATGTTAGCAGGCCAAACAGGTAACCCATTAAAAGTTCGGTCTATAGTTTCTGTGTTAGTTTGTGTATTTTGGCCTGTCAATTGCAGCTTTGGCATAATTTCAACAATATCTCCAGAAAGCCCATTGACTAAACTATCACACCAGCGATAGACCATTTCCGCTGATACAGTAATTGCATTTAAAGCATTACATAGTTTCCTTGTTGGTATAGGAGCCTCATACTTAATAGCGGTTTGCCAGTGATTGGTATGTCCATAACCAATGTCAGTTTCTACATGCTCAAAGATAGCTTCAACCGCTTCTCTAGGCAGTAACTTTTTAGTAATGAGCATTTCATGCCAACCACGAACAGATGTTATATCTGCTGCTGAAAATTCCTTCAGTCCAGAGCAAATCGTTGCTACTAGCTCATCCTGAGATGCTATAGCACGAGTCAAATGAATCCACTCTGTTGTCGCAGGTGCAGGACGTGATGAAATCACCAATTCTAAAGGACAACCAAGGATACTTAAAGCTTTCTCGAAAAATATTGAGTGGTCATATTCTTCTAACATATGTCGTGAAAGCAGAAAAGCCAAAGGACTGACTCCTATTCCTGTGCCAATACTGGGTGCCATACGTGATGCAGCTGCTGCCAAATAATGGCGAGTTTCAATCAGATACGCATAGAGAGCTTGACTAGATTTTCCTGAACGCAGAATTTCCCATACTTTATGGGAGTAGATATATTCCAAACAAACTTGATACTGTTCAGTAACCAACTCAATAGCCTCATCAGCTGAAAGTGTAGGACCGATAAAATCCAAATTGAGGCTATTTGCTACCTTAGTATAAAAATCACTCTTTGTGGAAAAGGTTTTTGAGTCTATATGAAATCTGTCTAATAAAATAAAATAGCAGTCTGATTCTTCTTGTGAAAGTAAGAAAGGAACAGTGCGCCGTAGTTCTTCCACCATTGGTTATCTCATCAATTATTATAAAAAACTCAAAACTAATTTATAACTTAAAGGCTTTCCGGATTTATCATTAATAAGTTCTTCTAATAAAACCCGCAAAGCTTTGTATGGTCGAAATTATAGAGTTATAACTCTATAATGATTTAGGAATGCTATGTCTAATAAACATTTAGATAAACGATACAAAATTCAGCAATTTTTGGTTGCTGAATTTTGCATCGTTTACTCTGATAATGCTGCACGGAGGTTTTGAGCAGCTAGATCAGTTTTAATTATTGAGTTTTCGAGCGTTGTCAGGTCTCCTTGAGTTAGTTTTCCTGCTGTAAGACGATTTTTGACTTGGCTAACTGCAGTTTTTGCTTGTTCAGACATGTTTTTCTCCTTAGGTAATAATAATTTTTACAAACTTTGTGTTGAGGTTCTTAGAACCAGCAACGACGGTTCCTAATAGTCTACGTGTGAACTGTAGCATACTATTCTAGAAAAGTTGAAGATTTATACAAAACTTTACATTGTTAGTTGTAACCCCTGGTAAATACAGCACAGCTTATTGTCCTATGGTATCGTTAAAGGGAGGAATGCGAGGGATTTAGTCCGATTTTCAAAATCTATCTCTCTCTCATTGAGAACTTAACAATTAACTTGGTTAAAAGCTAAACTATAGCCGTACCCACTTTATGACCGTTTCTTGACTTAAGCTTTTTATTGTTAACCCTGATTTGGGGTAAATTTTGCTTATCCTTATAAAGATAACATATTTCCACTAGAGTCGGCCATATTTCTAAAGAACCATGAAATTGACTAATGACATCATCAACTATTCTAGAAACATTTTGTTGAAAAAAGTCAGGTTCTAAGCCATAAAATACTCGAGATATATTCTCTGCAAAAATTCTTAATGCTTGTTGACGTTCTGGATTTAGTGTGGAGTTTGCGGCTTTAATTACCTGTCCGTGTAAACTAGTAATTTTTGCTAAGATTTCCTCTGAGTCTTCTAAGCTCACTTCCCCAGAATAATTAAATTCCATTCCCAAGTCACTGATTTTCTCAACACTGTCCTTAATTTTGCGTTTGAGCAAGTTACATATTTCCTCATTAAAAATTTCGCTAACTAGAGGATTACGCATGTAATTATTACGCGTATGATTTTGTACAGCGTCAACATGGGCTGCGACAATTCCCTCTTGTTGTACCCACAACCGATAGATATAATCTTCAAATCTAAGTCGAGTGGGAAAAAAAGGTGGTAATCCCAAATGATTATCATAACCAGCTACTCCACAATCCATACGCCAATTTCTATTCGTTACTACAGGTCGAAAATTGGTAAGTATGTAAAAATCGTTCAGCGCATCCGGATCAACTTGATTTTCATTATTGAGATACATGTGAACAAAGTCAATAGTATCAATATCATTAGTTCCTGTACGAAAAGTTTGAGCAATCTTAACAACAGCATTCTCCGCCACGTCTCCAGCCTGTAGAAGCAAACTATTTTCTCGGAAATAGCCTTTAGTTGAGTTAGTTTCTAAATTCATAGCTGTATCAACTATCAATTCTCCTGTCTCGAAGTTTTCTGGTATGTTGCTCACTTTTTCACCCAGAACATCCTGAAAAGCAGTTAATAAATCGAAGGATTTATGTATATACCCACCTTGCTGACTTGATTTGATTAACTTACCTCGACAAATCTCATTTCCTGATAAAGATTCTGGACTGGTTTCCATCAATGCTTCAGGTCGCATGTCATCATCAGCACTAATCATTAAGTGACCTAGTGTGTACATGAGTGTAAAGTTGCGGTTTCCTCCGTAACTGGGTCGAAACAAGTTTTTCACAAGTGATTCCAGTTTGCGATCGCGCAATCTCTCGTTTAAAAAAGTGATAAATTGTTCTTTTTCATGGGGTCCCACATAAAATAAGTCATTCACCGTTTTAGTTTGTTCTAGCAATGGATAATATTTTTCAAAATTAGCCAAGCTAGAGTCATCAAAAATAATCATTTTTAAAGCATGACCATTCACCCAAAAATTTTCATCATATTTTTCAATCGTTTCAGCTACATCTCGCAATCTATGAGTGGGAATCACAAATATTGTTTCTTTCTGTCTCATACAAACACCTTTGTATATTTTTTGCCATTAAACTCAGTCTGAAAATTGAGAAAAAAAAGGACAGTAGGTTATAACCTACTAGTCCAATGCTAATAGTGAATTCTTGAGTGAGAGAGTGAGAGAGTAAAAACATTTACTAAAAGACAAAAGTAGTTCTCAAAGTACCAACTACCGCGTCAGGATTGTTGTCAATTTGTTCGGGGTTAATCAACCAAATCAATCCAGGAGTAACGGAGATATTGTCGTTGACCTTATATTTATAGAAGGCCTCGATTTGATATGGTCTACTACTACCAACACTAGTACCACTACCTAGATATGGTTGTGCACCGCCAAATAGTCCTAGAACATTACCTTTCTTACCAAAGTCAGGTAAAGCTAGTCCAACTCCGTAGCTCCAGACTTCATTTTTGCCCACGCTACCAGTCAAACCGCCTATATTGCTATATAAGAAGAAACCATTAATCGATAGTTTGCTACTAGCTTTAAAAGCACCTGCAAAACCGTAAGAGTTACTTTCATAAGCTCCAGGAAGGTAACCACCGATGTTAGCTGCTGTCGTTCCAACTACAGGACTAGCGTTTGCTTTACCTAAGAATGCAGAACCTCCATCAAATAAATAAGTACCAGTGCTATTGTATCCATGCACATAAGTTGCTCCTAAAGCAATGCGATCGCCCACATTCAAGTTCAACTGTGCTAAACCAGCGTAGTTACCGTCAACTAAACCTGTACTTGGAGCAGGATTATTGGCTGTTGATGCTAGATAACCCAAAGTTAGCGAAGGTTTAATAATACTTTTGTTATTACTAGCCAAATTGAAATTGATACCAGCACCAGAACCACCACCAATGCGATAAATCGGACTTTCAGAAGCAAAAGTAGATAAAGCTCCATTACCACCATCATAATCTTGGAAGTATGGACTATTAGTTGGTACGTAATCGCTTTGAATACCACCAGCAGCAGCTACATAAATCTGGGACTTACCTACAGGAAAATAGTAAGCCAACCAGTCTATATAAGCTTGGTTATTTGCTCCATTAAACAGGTTAAAGGTTTGGGTAGTTTCATAGGAACCAATTAGGGGATTAGTACCATTACCAGCAGCTATACGTGTATGTAGTGTATCTTGACCAGTAAAGCTAGTTTGTAAATCTAGGCGTACCCTATCTTGAAAAGCAGCTTGATTGTTTTTACTCAGAGGTCCATTGACATCAGAGAAAGTTTTGTTGTTGAAATTAGTAGTAAGTGCAAAAATTGCTTCGCCAACTAACTTGGTTGTAGTAGAAAACTGATGTGCTTCTAGTTGGCTAGTTCTTGTTCCTAGAGCGTCTACTCTACTACCCAGAGTAGCTAACTCAGCTTTGAAATCTCCTTGTAGGCGTTGAACAGTCTCTAAATCCTGTTTGGTAGCTACATTAGCTGTTCCGGACGCAATTATTTCATTGATCCGATTTAAACAAGCATTCAAAGCAGCAGCAAATTCAAAACGGTTCAGAGTATGATTCCCACGAAATGTAGAGTCATTATACCCTGATATACAGTTATAGTGTTCAACTAAACTTTGTAAAGCTTGAAACGCCCAATCGCTTGGTTGAACATCGGAGAACTGAGAAACTGAGGTTATTTGACCAAGTGAATTTTCTGGATTATTTTGCTC
>Ga0116228_10003621_pt1 | contig 13609 bp, 9 predicted proteins | sample S1TSphfallax_2_FD_89694 | JGI IMG/M metagenome (GOLD analysis project Ga0116228, IMG submission 89694) | Host-associated microbial communities from peat moss isolated from Minnesota, USA - S1T2_Fc - Sphagnum fallax MG | ecosystem: Host-associated > Plants > Peat moss > Unclassified | place: USA... | reverse complement strand
CTTGAACCACACACACACCGCGGTCGTTCGCAGGAGGACAAGAGCTTGCTCAAGTTTTGCAACAGGAAACCAAATTAAAAAAACTGGCGGCAACAAAGTGAAGGAAGAAATTGCTCACATTTCTTCTTCCCGCCCTTCTTGCCCTTGGATATGCCCTTGTTCTTGCCAACCGCCATGGTTGTAGTGCCCGAGGATCTGGGAGAGGAAAGATTGCCATTGCTGTGCTTGTTTTCCTTGGCGTTGCTTGTCTTCTTCGCCGCCTCGCGCAGAACCCTAACCCTAACCCTAATACATCTTCCCTCCGCACACTACTGCGTGGAGCCTTAGGGTTTGGGGGTGCGCGCGGGCGGAGGATCAAATCGGAGCCAGAGCGATGCCACAGTCCCTTTCGATCTCGTCGCAATCGCAGCTTCGACTGTAGTCACTCTGCCCTTCCTCTTCATCATGGTGTGTTTCTTGCCTCGGGATCTGGTCGTATCTTTACTGTCTTTTGTCCAAGAGCCCTCTGCAAAAGAGTTGTAGACGATCATCGCTGGTGCTGTGAATGTTGTTAGGATTCCCACGGAGGAGGGGGGAAGTTTGCTTTGATCTGTGTGCCTAGGATGCAGAAGGAAGAATCTCCTACTCGGGTTTGTTCGAAGGTTTGCTAACCAGGGGTTGGTTGTTTGTGGATCAATACGTGGGGGCAGGTGCTCTCGAACGATATCGATCTGCTGCACCCTCCAGTGGAGCTGGAAAGAAGGAAGCATAAGCTGAAACGTCTTGTGCAGTCTCCCAACTCTTTCTTCATGGTGAGCTTGAAATGCGATTTTATTTGCGTCTGTTTGTGTTCTTTCTGCTGTCGGCTGTGTTATTCTCTTCTACTGATTTTTTGTGTACAAAGAAGAATAACACAAACACAGAGCCAAGAGCCAAGTGTTCTTTTCTTCTCGTGTTCATCTGTTTTCGGCTTAGTCTGGTGTAACTCTTTTTCGTCCTGTTCTTTCCCTGACTGTTCAATCATCAAGGGCAATGGTCACAGTGGTGGGGAGTTTCCTTCAACAGACTACCCAGTTCTTCAGGGTCATTCTTGTTTGCAGTCATTGCATCATTTTCCCCTTGATTGCACATAAATGGTGACTGTCTTTGCTTCTGGGTGTGTGACGTAGGATGTGAAGTGCCAGGGATGCTTCACCATGTAAGTTCTTCGCTTCTCCTCCTTCTCTGAGCTGTTTCAGAATTCTATTGAGGGACTTCTGCTGTCAGGTTACTGAGTCTCTGTGAACTTGGGTGTCAAGTTCTGCACCGCACATGATGGGCAAGAGGTGTCAATTGTACATCGCATGATGGGTGAGGGATGTCAATGTGCTCTGCTGATTGCATAGAGCATTGTGAGTAAGAGAGATCAAATGCTCTCTTGCCAATGTTCTGTGCCAACTGCACTGAGCATGATGGGCAAGGCATCAAAATGTCCTCTGCTGATTGCCCCACAGAGCATGATGGGCAAGAGATGTGAATGTTGGATAATGTTCCTGGAGTCCTAGTAGATGCTATCCACATGCTGGAAGAAGAAATGGTATGCTGCTGAAGAATTTGATGTGAGAAACATAAGGTGGGTGTCATAGAGAGCCTGATGTATGCTGTTGTTGTTGATATTGCAGTACAACAGTATTTAGCCATTCACAGACAGTGGTGGTGTGTGGGAGCTGCTCAACAGTCCTGTGCCAGCCAACTGGTGGGAAGGCTCGCTTGACTGAAGGTTGCTCTTTCAGGAAAAAGGGCGACTAGAGCCCAGGTCTTCTTGTGCAAGACATTTTTCTGTCTCAATTCATAGGTTTGGATGGAGAGATGAAAGGAGAATGATGTAGTAAACAGGCAGCCTTTTTAGGTGACACTCTCTGGTTTTTCTCCCTCTAGCTGTGATCTTTTGTTACTACATTTGAATGAGAGTGTCAATTGAGCAAATTGTTTTGACTTTTTTGGGTCAAACTGTTTTTTTCAAAATCTGGGTAATTGTAATCTAGGGTTGTCAGCTTCAAATCTGTTGTATGCAGTCTCAGAATTGCTCTTGGATTCAAAATATTACTGGTTATTGAGCTAACAAGTTGCTGTAAGAGGGTCCACATCACACCAAATTCCCACCCATCACACCCAAATGTTAGTAAAACTCATAAGGAAATAAACATGATTATCATGCTTATCTAAATTGTGAAAACAAAAAAAAAATAGGATGTGGAAAAATCCATTTAATAGAATCTCTTGAGTGGTAGCACCAATTCTTATTAGTTGCCCTTTTCAACTTGTAATTTGGCTTCTTGATAACTTACGAAGTTTTTTTGAATGAAAAACTTTTATGTAAACATGCAGACAATTGTGTTCAAGTGTTGCTCCAACTAATTGTGAAGTTTTGTCTTTCATGAATGCAAGAGTGGAAAAAGTATGTTGATTTTTCATATATCCAAGCAATGAAATAATTGCTATTTCAACCAATTTCAAATATGCACTTAAATAGTCATAGCTCAATAAGAATGACTAACCATGCAAAATGCAAAGGTTTTTTGTACCAATATTAAGGTTAGTAACCCAATCTTATGTGATTGTGGTAGAACTATTTACCACATCACAAAACAATTCAAAATCTTCACATTGGTAACTACTCACATGAACAAAATTCATCATGAAAAGCTTAGTTTAACAAAGTTTTACAAGTGCCACAAAATCAAAATTGAAAACATCATTGCCTTGATCAGATTTGATTAAGGCATTTACTACCTCCAACAATGGAAACAAACTAAAAAAGGCTAACAATGTGTGACTTGATCATAGAATAGGTCAAGATTCAATCTTGTTGAGTGATTGAAGGGTTGCCTTGTGACATTTTCATTATCACTGTTTTGTATTTTGTCATGTTTTGTTTTGAAGGCTTTAACATTGAGATTCACCAAGTCTAAATATTTTTCAATATTTTAAATGCTTCTATTTCCACAATCTTGGTAAGCTTAGTGAATTCTAAATGTCACTTGGAGGAAGCTTGAAAAGCAAACATATAGCGACTAGAATAGATTCTCTAGCTTTGCCACCATCAACAAGTTAGAGAAAGTTTGCACATCAAGATTTATTTTATGGGCCATGTAATGCTACCCCATCATGTAAGGAAAATGTTTCTCCTTCAATTATGATGTAATTCTTGTGCAACAACCTTGAAAAATAAAGGCTCCATTTGCACTAAAATCCTAGGGGCAACGCTAAGTGTTAAAATTCTACACTACTTCCATCAAACAAGGTATTGTTTGGGGGGTATTAGGTGGAGGAACTTTTTTTTCCCCCACCCTATTACTACTTAATTTTCTAATATGCACATATTTAACCACTATAAATTTCATTTTATTTCTTTGTTTGCATTGAGTTTTGACACCTTATATTTATTTGATTTGTTATTTTTAGTACTTGATCAAGAGGAAGGAACACATGGTGACTCCCATTTTTCAAGGATCTAAAAGACGTAATGAAAATAATACAACCATTTTCTCCTTCGGATGGATGAATTATACTTCTTACCAAACACTTGTAACATACATATCTAATTTTTTGAACCATCAAACATTGCATTTCATTCCATAACAAACAAAGGTAGAAAACAAATGATGTTCATTTATGATTTATTTTAAAAAAAATTGTAAGTCATGCTTGCATAATTTGCTATAATCAAGATTTTCATCTAAATGGCACATAAATGAAACTAGTTCATTTATTAAACTATTAATTGAATTGGACCTAATAATATTCATTGAACCTATTAACAATTAATATTTAAAATCTTTAATACATATGAACTATATTTTTTCTACCTTTTTCTAATACTAGAGATAAATTCATACCTTATGTTAAAACTACCAAATCCAAAGAAAATACAAGCAATATTAAACATGCCATCACATAGGAATTCTTAGCAAATTCAAGTATTTAACGAAATGACACAATTTTATAGATGTTTTATCAAAAAAATTGCTATTATTATGGCACCTATCACTAAATTGACTAAAAAGACAAAAAGTTTTCTTTGGACATAGGAATATCAAAAGGCTTGGGAATTGATTAAACAAAAGTATATTGCAACACCAATATTGATATCACTAAACTAGTAGGTTGAATTTCATGTTCATACATATGCATCCTTGTTAGTGGTAGGGGTTATGTTGTCTCAGAATGTAACAAGGAAGATCATAAGTAACCTATTAACATAGAACCTAGCAAAATTGGTTACCAATTCACCCAAAGGTCCATTTCAAATATGGCGTTTAGACTTCATTAAACTATTCAAACCTAATGTAAGTAGATTGTTAAGGAATTAGTACATTTTAATAGCCACTGACTACGTAACAAAATGGGTGGAAGCATAAGCATTTTGCACCAACACTATTCCTATGACTATTAAGTTTTTGTACGAACACATTTTTATCCAATTTGGATGTCCATTGACCATTAATATTGACTGAGGTACACATTTTAGCAACAATGTCATCAAATACCTTACTGATCATTTTATCTTATACGTACTAGTTTTATTGTTTACTATCCACAAGGAAATGGTCAAACTAAGTCTACTAACAAGGTTTTTTGAACCTCACTAGAAGAGATTTGAAAATCAATGACTAAATTTGCAATCCATTTATGATTGTAATGGACACATGCAAGTAGAAATACCCTAGTTGCTTTAGACAAGTGCCATAAGACAATTAGTTGCAAAAGACATGACACACATGGCCATGAAGTTAAAAATGTAATAATGAACTTTACGACTACCCCAAAAGATTTCATCTATTCTCATGGATGATGATTAATATCACATGGACCTAATTTGCAATTACATTTATGATTACATTTGAAACAATCACATGTGCTATCAAATGTCCCATTGATGGGTTGTTTGGATTTAACCACATGGTAGTTTAAAGAACTAGAATGGCCATAAAATAAGTGGCAATTGCCATTTGTTCAAGAAAGATATACCATATAATTCTTGTAATTAAATATTATAATTACAATAATTTATTATAATTTATCTTAGGCTAAACAAGGTTATAATAGGCAACCTATTCTAAGTTAAGCTATAATAGCCTACCTAGTATTGGCTAAGTAGGTAGGTAGGCTCCTAGTTATTTTATTGGTGACAAGCCTTTTTAATTCCAAATGGCACATGCACTATGTTTATAGTTCATTCACCATGAGTATAGTTCATTCATTACACCAAAACAAAACATCCATGACTAGGACATATTGTGAGTAATGTCCAAACTTAATCATTGAATGACATGACCTAATGATATGTGGTTTTAGTCATGATTATAAGACTTTTAGTCTCATATGACTATGATATTACAACTATATGATTAATAATCATGAAAGGTAGCTAGGTTAAGTAGGTACATGGGTAGACCTAAGAAAATTTTCACTCAAAACAATTGAAAATTGAAGCCAACAATGAAACTGAAACATCTGCCTTAGCATTCACCAAGCAATTCAAGCATCTAATGATGTACCGATTTAAAAATGTATCCAAGTTTGCCGTCACCCCAAAACATTTGGAATGATGCATCAATCCACAAATGCCATTCAACTCTACCATTCACTTATTAACCACAAAACATCATTTCCATTTGCATGTAGAAATTAGATATGTCACACCACCTTTGGCATTCACCAATAACTCAAGCATTCATGGACCAAAAAAAAAAAACATGTAGTTGGGAGATCTACTATAATCCAAGCATTAGTAGTTACATTTGGGTGAAAGCATGGTATTTTATACAAAAGGAGTTGACCAAAAAAATCAAGTAAAAAAAAAAACAAAGCAAATTTTCACGAAACATAAGAAAGTAGATTCAATTTTTACTTAAATTTCATTTTGAAACCATGGTGTTTTCCATTGGGTTTGTATTAAGTTGAATAAAAAATTTGAAAAAAATTGGAATAATAAAAGCAGGGAACAAATACTTTTGAATTTGACTAGTCGATATGGTGTTCAAAAGTACTTTTTCATTAAAAAATTTAATGAAATAGATTTGTGTGAAGTAATGACATAAAAACCATTGTATATTCAAAAGAAGGAAAATAAATAAATTTTACTTTCTCTTTGGTAGATATATTTGACATGTACTTGAAACAAATGTTACACAGCAAAAAGTAGGGTTTAAAAGCTACTTACATTTCAAAAAGTCTACTTGAAACCTAATTTTACAACGTAAAATTTAAAAATAGATTCATAATAGTGAAGAAACATATTTTTTTCATCATTTAAGTAAAAATATTAAATGCATAATAATTTTATCATGGGTTTTAGTCCTACTTCTTGTTAGCTTGACAAGTAGACTACCAAGGTAATTGAATTGTATATTTTACCATGTTTTCACCCATTTGCAAAAAAAACATTCAAAATTGAACTTTGTCACACACCATGAAGTAATTAACATCATAATTTAGAATAGAAACATAATTATCACCTCTATGTTCTCCACACACATGTACCACAACAACAAACATATGCATAACAAAGATTATCTATATGGACAATCTTTTAACTATGGAATTCAAAAGCTTTTTCTATGTCCTATTGAACTTGTCGATATAGGGTCAATTTGGTTCAAGTGGAGGCAATTTGCCCTGGAAGAAACTAGAGTAAGAAATGGAAAGGTTTTGAAAAAGTTAAATGTTGTTTATAAGAAGATTATTTTACATGTGATGTTGGATTACTCAAAACTAAAGCAACAACACTTTGTCAAACATAATTTTTAACCCAATGGGCCAACAAAGATTATGAAGTTTTGAATTGTTTATGAGGTCTTGAATTGTTTGTACCTCAATGGGAAGACAAACATTGACCACAGTGGAAAAATCCACCATTGACCACAAACAATTCAAGATAACATTGTGTCAATTGTGAATTTTGTTGAAAATTATCCTTTTGAAATCCAAAATGAAATACAAAAGATGCATTGGTATTTGTACCAACATATTTGGTACACATGATCTCATCATAACCTTGATTTTGACCCCAATGAAACAATAATATTCAATAAATATCATTTCTATATTTCAAATGATTGCAAATATTATGAATTTGTGTAACATTACTTCAAGATTCACTAGTAATGCATCATGGAACATCCATTCTAGAAGAAAAATTGTCATTTCTAACCATTTTTTTGCAACTCAAAATTTTCATTTGTAATTGAAAACTGTTGTTTGCAATTGAAAATTCTTAGTTGCAAAAATTGGTCAAATGATAATTTTTCTTCTAGTGATCAATATTGCCCAAAATGGCATTTTGTGTGGTTAGATTGGTGTGTGACATAGTTCAAAAACATGAAGCCCTAGTATTTTGTGAATATGTATCCTAACATGACTAAGGGGAGCAAACTCATGTGGTTTTTTCTTGTGAATGGTCATGGGAAAGGTTCCCATGATGGGGCATGTCTAGTCATCAAAGAAGTTTATTTTGCGCAAACAACTCAATGCTCATGGGGAAAGATAACCAATGTAAAAGTTGTCAATTTTCTTGGCAAGGAATTATTTTACCATCCTAAATCATTATACACAAGTAAATGGAAACCACTCCTTCAATTATTTTGGCACATCAAATCTATTGATGTGGACCATGTCCACCACATATGCATGTGAAACCATTGACGGTACCATGAAGATCCATTTTGCTTGTGTGATTTGAATAAGAAATGCATGATATAACCCCTTGTTAAAACTCTAACTTGTTTTTTTGTTAATTACCTAGGTGGTCAATGGGATCAATATGTGAACTTGCATGGACAAGGATTAGATTCCTAGACATTTACAACCTATTAATAACATATTTCTTAGAATAACAATGAATAAATATTTGGGATGGAGAGATGTGCTTTGGGATAAATGGTGATGATGACTTGGTAACCACATGTACATTACAAATTGACAAAATAATTGCTATTAATTTTGACTTTGGAAATGTTGAAGGGTGAACTTTTATTTGATTTATTATAGGCACAAACCGTGTATAAAAACATGACCTTGTATATGGATTTCCAGATGATGCAATTGTTGGTTTAAGGTCAACATTTGCAATAGTGTTAGAGGATGACTAATCAATTCTACTACAAAATGTGGGTGCAATTCAATGGGCTTTGATACCAAGTGACACGCTCCCAACTCCTTGAAGGACTCAGATGTGAGTCGCAAACAAAACAACAGCTAAAGAGCAAAGAGTCGAGGCACGCTCCTTGGCTCGCAACACTTTGGAGGGGTAGAGGGGCATGCTAAAGCTCCGAGATGGGACTAGGAAGAATTAACAAGCTTCATTTACTCACACAGGCATGCACAAAACCAACACAAGGTGGTTAGTGCATAGTTAAAGCATTTTTGGTGTTGGGACGAGCCACGGGCAACTCGGACTCACCGCATCCTGGACTTAGGGGAAGCCACCACCTTCCCCCTTATAGTATACTTTACACCTCTCCACAAGGCCCACATCCAAATACATTTTGTCCCGGGACTCCCAAGTGAAAGTCCCGAAATTGCCAAAGTTGAGACTCCCGCAACTTTGGGCGTTCATAACTTCACGTGCAAACTTCGAACTAAGATGAGGTCTGAAGAAAAGTTTTAGTTTTTATCGAGATATTTCCAACGATATGTTGCACGCCACCTGAAAGCAAGTAAATTGGGTCGATTCCCAACTTTTAGTGGTTGGGAATCAAATTGGCAATTTGATTCCCGGCCTTTCTTTTGGCCATAACTTGTATTTCAAATGTCTGAATGGGTCATGCAAGCCAATTTTAGACATTTACATTTCAATAGCTTTTCAATGATATAAATAATTCTTCAATCCATTGGGTTTTGACCCCTGCAATCGTTCTTTGAACATTTGAGAGTCCATCGAAACTCCAACTCCCAATGTGCGAGTTCCCTTGGGAGTGTGAAGGTCTAAACCCTAAACCTTAAACCCTAAACCCTATTCCCTCACACTCTCTTGCATTCCCGGGAGCATGCGCCATGACTTCTGGGCTTCCTTCTTGGTTCGCAACCTTGCAACCCCTTACCTTGGTCATGAACCCAAGGCTAAGGTTGCAACATTAATCATCACTACTACAAAATGTGGGTGTAATTTAGTAGTCCCCATTTAGTGGACCAATAAATCCATTGGATTTCCACTAAGTCCCATTTAGTTGGATTAGTGAATTCATTCAAAATATAGTGAACTTTTAACACACAAAATCAATATCATAAAACTTTAAGTTAAGGATTCTTTTAATAAATTAATTTTGATGGGAAAAAAATGAAATGATGATAACCTACCATTCACATTTGAAAAACATTCATAATTAAAAAATTGTCATGTTTGAATTTTTAAAAAATTCAAAATATAATTTCTAAATGTTTAAATTTCAAAACTCATTTGTCGTGATTCATTACACTTTAGTGATTTCACCCTAATTAAAATTATTTCATTATAATATCACTATGTAAATATCGTGTTTCACTACTAATTGACATAATTCATTATTATAATTTATTGTGGTAAATAAGTTTATTTTCATGTTGTTTTAAATACCTTATGTTATTTTATGATACACCTTATATTATTGTAGGCTACTTTAGTTATTATAATTTATACCCTAAGTTATTATAGATTAGTATAAATTATTAAATCTTAAACTATTATATGTTATTCTACCTTAAAATATCATAACTGACTTATTATAAGTTTTTTTACTTTAAGTTATTTTAATTAAATTATTCAACTAACCTTAGGTTATACCTTAAATTATTTTATTTAAATTTATTATATGTTATTTCAAGTTATACTTTATGTTATTTAGGTCATTCTACTTTATGTTATTATAAATTATTTTATCCTAATTACAACAACTTAATATAATGACCTAAAATAAAATAACGTAAAGTAACCAATAATTATTATAAAAAATAATTTAGAATAACCTACAAGAAAATAACTACTAATAACCTATGATAATATAACATAAATTTCTAACAATAACTTGTAATATAATAGCCACAAATAGAAATATAACTTAAAATAACAAAAAATGACCATCAATAAAATAACCAACAATGGCTTACAATATAATAGTCAATAATAACCATTAATAGAATAACCATCAATAGCTTATGATAATGTAACCTAAAATAACCACCAATATCCATAAATAAAATATCCATTAATATCCATTAATAAAATAATTCCATCAATAGCCATTAATAGCCTACGATAATTTAACCTAAAACAACCACCAATAGAAAAACCTAAACATTAAACCTTTAAAATAACTATTAATAATCATTAATAAAATAATCACCAATAATCATTAATATAATAACCACTAATACCCATTAATAAACACTAATAACCACCAATAAAATAGTCACCAATAGCCACTAATATAATATATAGACACCAATATAATATATAAGCATTAATAGAATAGACATCAATAGAAAAACAACAAATAACATGTGGTAATATAACAAAATAATAAAATAAGGTGAAATAGCCAAAAGTAACATAAAATACCTAAGAGCAATTTAAAATATTGAAAGTAACATATGTGAAATAATGAAAAATAACTAAAAATAATTGAAAACAACCATAAATATTCATAAACAACGTAAGGTGAAATAATTTATATCAATGAAAAGTAGCCCTAAAATAGTTGAAACTAGCCTAACATAGGCAATATTATTATATTAACAAAAATATTATCCATTTATTAAACTTTATTTTTTCTCAAATGAATGGTCATTGAAATGTTATTGAATAATGATATTCAAAAAAAAATTGTTCAAATGATTTTACATTTTCAGAAATAAATAAATGTAATTATGTACATTATTGAAAAAAATTTAAATTTAACTTTAATCATTCATTTGGACAAAATAGTGGTAAGTTGACTGAATATTTTCGTATGTAAGTCCCTAGAGTAAGTGCCTATTTAGGTTGATTACATGGCCTATGTACCTAAGTTATGTTTTAACCTAGCATAGGTAGTGTGACATGTGTCAATAATTCATAGGTTGAAAATCATGAAATTATCAATAATATTAAATATTACATTAAATATTAAATAATTTAAATTTAATTAATTTTCATGCTACCTAATTAATTAATTAACAAGTGAACCAGCTTGGTAAATTTGTATTTCATGTGAAAGTAATTTTGTTTCATTAAGTTTTAGTGGACCGATTTGTTGTTTGTAGCAACTAGTCCTAATATATTAAATTACCTAAAGGCTAAACTACTAGGTTTAGCTTAATTTATCATATTTTAACATAAATAGCCCTAATTTAACATAATTGAACTTAATTTCACCTAGTTTTGGTTAATTTAACTTGAGTAATTTAATTTGGTTTAATTCAACTTAGTTTAACTTAATGAAGCCTTCTTTACCATAATTTAGCTTAAATTAAATTAATTTGAACCTTAAGATCAAATTGGCATGAATCAAGTTTTCAAGCCCATTAGCTTTAAATGAGGTTATGTTAGATATTTGAAGAGACCATGGATCATAATCAATGGGTGGTGGGAGTTAGGTTGGGGTTTCCAATTTAATCAAATTGTTTTTGATAACTGCACATGTGATAAGATCAAATGTTTAAACCATGGGGTGTTGATTGAAAGTTGGACCTTCAACATGGTGAAGTTCAACATTATGTTTGTTTTCCATAATCATTTGTGTTAATGAACACAATTTTTAACCCTAGGGGGGCATCAATTTCAAGTGGTGTGTCGATTACATTGAAGAATTTAACACATAATTCCACTCTTGGAACTAAAACAACAATTAATTTATTGAAGGTAGCAATAATGGTATACCATGTGTTGTCGTTTTCCTCCAAATCCTTGGCTATTTTCAACATTCAATACATTATTGCAAAAATATAATTTTTTTATTAGGAACATTATGACCAAGATAACTATAATGTTAAGTGCATTTTCTAAAATGATTGATCATATTCAATTTGACTAAAACCAAAATTAAATATGTTTGTTTTGATTTCAAAAAACTTTTAGTCAAAACAAACATTTTGTTGGGCATGTGATGTATGTGGCACCCATGTTTGATATGAATAATGTGACTATTGCAACTGAAATTAATCATCTAGATATGATTGACTAAAATTGTAATCTTATTTTTGATGACATGGCAATACTAACATAATATAAAAATTATTTAATGATGTTTTGAATTTATTTTATTTTTAAAAATAATTTATGGATGTCATGTTCTCATTCGTCATTTTTAATGATTCACATAAAAGTAAAAATAAGGGTAGTTCAATTGAAATATAACAAAATTATTACATAAAAAAACCTTTATGAACCAAAACCTCGTGACCGGGGAAAAAACTTTGGATTTGAAAAAAATCATACTAATAAAAAATATAAAATACAGAAGGGGCATGTCATGGTTTTTGCATGCAAGTATTTCAATTCAAAGCATAAGCATATATCACAACTATACATTTTAGCAATGAGCCTCTTTGATTGGCCTATCATTAGAATAAGTTATCAAAATTTCTAGTCAAGACTCTCAAGATACATGGTGCTACAAAGAACATTCTTCTTCAAATTGAAAACAATTTCATATATTCTTTTTAATTTATTCATCATGTTCTTTTGATCTATTGTTACTTTTCATAAGTATGTTATTGATAAATGTACTTTTATAATTTTGAAACATCACCTATTTCTGTCCATAAGGGGCAAGCTACTTGTAGCCCAATAAGGTATTGTAGAGCCAAGTGAATGCATAATTATTGCCTAAAGTCATGGCCCAATAAATCCAAATCCATGATTACATCCGTGGTAGTTGTTTAGGACATTATGTGATTGTATGATTAGATAACATATGATGAGAAAGTGTAGATTGAATTACCTACAATTTTGAAAAAAATGAAAATCAAACAATGCATCTTTTGACATGTAATTAAGTCCAAATGTGTCTTTTAAAAAATAAGGTGCACAAATATACGAAACTTGAAATCATAGAGTCTAGATAAATCCAAAGAACATGGAAAATCAAAATATTTCTTAAAATTTAATTTATTCCAGAATTAATAAATAATTGATGTACATGTAGAACTTAGAAAATTTTAATATATTTTAATTTTGAAATTAGAAGTAATAGAATAAATTTATAAATTTTAAAACATGTGAATTTTAACTATGTAATTTCAGAAGTGAAATTCATTTCCATGAAATTTGTTGAATAAATGTTAATTCAATTATTATAAAATTTTCATCATATTTCTCATAATAATATTTGTTTCTTATTCTTTTAAAGTCTTACCATCATTTTCTTCCTTTATCAAAAGTTGAAACTTCATTTATTGACAAAAGTAAGGAAGATTTGAAAGTTTGGATATCTTTGAAATGGTAGCAAACATCAATGAATTGGCCTAGGAGCCCATTGATTGAGAATTGTTGACATGAAAATATCAAGTGGATGTGAAAGGTATCAAGTGCCTTTTGGAGTGGTTGAAACATGAATCTATGTTTTCAATTGTTGGGGTTTTAGTTCAAAAAATATTTGGGGATTGTTGGTTTTCAAATCAAAATTGAGAGAGT
>Ga0116228_10003620_pt1 | contig 13609 bp, 16 predicted proteins | sample S1TSphfallax_2_FD_89694 | JGI IMG/M metagenome (GOLD analysis project Ga0116228, IMG submission 89694) | Host-associated microbial communities from peat moss isolated from Minnesota, USA - S1T2_Fc - Sphagnum fallax MG | ecosystem: Host-associated > Plants > Peat moss > Unclassified | place... | reverse complement strand
CCACACTTGGTGAAAAAACCCTCTTAATTGACTAGTGTTGTAGGCTGATTTAACTAATAGGTGTAATTTCCACCTAAATTTGGGCATCACTTTTTGTCATCTTGTTTCACTAGCTTAATTGACTTGTCCTCTCGACCGGTAATTCCTCAAGTGTTTTTTGATGCACTATCTTTTCTTTGTCCCACTTGACTTGTTGTCCTCTCATAGGACCGGTTTCTATGTTCCCTTGTTCCTCATCTACAAAGAGAGCCTTTTTGCTTTGGGTTGTTATGCATACATCCACCTATGGTTGGTCCCAATCCACCATAGTGACATTTACTCCCACTTTAGGCTTAGCTTTAATTGTTTTTTCCTCATAGATGCGCTTCCATACTGGAAATCTTTCCTTGCATGTCCTTCCTTTTGACAATAGAAACATTTCATATCATTGTTCGAATGAAATCCTTGGTTTTTGTTATAACCTTGATTGTTATAATTGTTAGCATGCCCTCCACCATTTTGCCATCCTTGGCTTCTATTGTTATGCCAACCATTCCCTCTTGATGGTTGGTTATATGATTAGTTGTTAAACCTTCTTTGGTTATTGGATCTAGGATAATCCTATTGCCTAGTTTGCATCGCCTCTTTTGCCTTTAACTTGTACAACATTTACAAGCACGTTCCTATGTGACCCATGCTCTTATTTTTTGGTGCATTGATCCATGTTATGATCATTATACTTATAAAACTTGCATTCGTTAGTGTAATGTCTTTCATTGTAGTAATTTCAATAGTAAATGCCATGTTAATACATATTAGTTTGTTGTTTACATTAGTAGAAATTAGCCAAAATGTAACCATTCCATTTACAACTACATGTAACTTGCAGTCGTTTATGATTAGATTTGGGAATATTTGCAACTACAAGACCAAATTTCAACTATTTTGGTCATTCTCACAACTATGATGCAATTGTTGGAAACTTCATCTTATTGGTTGAATCAATTTTATATTTATTTTCATCCACTAATAGGTTGATATGTCCAATTAGTCGTAATTGTCACCAAAATTAGTTGCATCCTAAAGGCATTTTACAATGACATAGGGGTGTATTTTGATATATGTACTAAAATTATATATATATATATATATATAATGCATATGTATGTATATTGTTCATATAATGAATATTAAAATTGTTATTTCAATTTCATTAATTCTTTGAATTCAAATCAAAACTATTAAAATCCCCACATTGATATTTCAATTCTGAATTTTTTTAAATTTAAAAAAATTATTTGATCTAAAAACTGATATTTGAATTCTAAATTATTATTTTTGAATCCAAAAATTAGCATTTCATTTCAGAAATTTATTAATTGATCATAACAATGGATGTTTTAATTTTGAATATTTTTATTTGAATATGAAATTAATATTTCAACTCTGAAATTTTTTCATTTAAATTTTAAACAATCATTTGATTTGAACCTGAAATTTCAATTTTGAATTATTATTTTGGATTCTCAAAATTAATATTCAACTCTGAAAATTATTAATTGCATCTAAAAATGGACATTTCAATTTTGAATATTGTTATTTGAATTTGAAAACTGACATTTCAATTCTAAAATTTGATATTTAATAATCAGAAAACTTATTTGATCCAAAAATTAATATTTGAATTCTAAATTATTATTTTCGAATCTAAAAAATAGTACTTCAATTAGAAAATAATAATTGTGTCTAAAATTTGACATTTTGATTTTAAATATTCTTATTTGAACTTGAAATGCCATATTTGAATTCTGAATTTTTTAATTTAAATTTAAGAAAATTATTTAACTTGAAAATTGAAATTTGAATTCCAAATTATTATTTTGGATTCTCAAAATTAATATTTCAATTCAGAAATTTTTTAATTGAGTCTTAAAATGAACATTTTACTTTTGAATATTATTATTTGAATCTGAAAATTGACATTTCAATTCTGAATTTTTTTAATTTAACTTCAAAAAAAAAATTCATCCAAATTTTGATATTTGAATTCTGAATTACTATTTTGGAATCTTAAATTTATGTTTTAATACAGAAATTTATTGATTGAGTTTTGAGGGTTTTTTCTACTAGTGTTATCCATAATAAATCACTTTTATAAATAATTATAAATTTATATGTTTATTAATTATAAGTTACACTGATTAACTATTTTTATAATATGTATTTTTATATTATATAATTTGTATTCTTATACTAGAAAAAATATATTAATGTAAATAATGTTACATTACTTTAAAATCATTGTAATTACTTCATATAAAAATTAATTAGGATGTGCATATATTTTTTTTTGATGGAACATAATTATTTGGTGTGGTTAAAAGAATTATTTTAATGATTCTAATTTCATGAGTTATTATATTTATTTATTTTTTAATTTTTTAAAACTTTGTGACTAACCATCTATGATAAATGTTTTATAGTAATGTTTTTAATAATTAAATTAATGTTATTTTTAGCAATTTATTTATTTATAATTAATAATTACTAAGAGAAAAAAATATTTGACCTATAATAATTTTTACAGCAATAAATGTAATTATATAGTTAGTAATGTAATTAGTTGAATTTTTTATAAAAAATTCGTGTAATAATTTACTTTCTAATATAAATTTTTTATTTTTTATTTATAATGTTAAATATATATTTAAATTATAATCATTAAATTAACTTTACATTAATTATATTATATATAATTTGATCAAATTCTACAAAGTAATAATTTTTTGAAAAATATTTTAGTTGTTTAATTATTAATGAATTGTGTATTAATAATTTCAGAATAATTTTAGATAGTTAGTTTGTTACATATTAAGAGATTATTACTTGTTTAAGTAATTGATAATGAATAATGAATATTTGTAATGTAAAATTTATAGTTTAAATATATGTAAATTTAATAATTATTAATAAAATGATTATTTAATTATCTAGTGAACCATGTACTTGAATTGTTTAGAAATCTAAAAATAAAATAAATAAGGTATGAAGAAAATTTTGGAGTTACAACTTAATTTGTGAGGAAGTTACAACTTCAAAACTTATCCCATATTGCTTAATCTCCATTGCTATTTTAAACATTATATAAACAAGGGGGTGTGGTCATCCAACTTCACATTAAAAATTTGTGCACATGGGATGAACAAATCAAAAGGTTCAACCCAAAATGAAAAAACAAATTATGCACAATTTTAAAGTACTTACCTCCCCAACCTACTTATCTACCTAGCTAGATAGGTACCTAATTTGACCTACCTAATTAAGTTGACCTATGTACCTACTTACTTAAGTACCTACTTATATGGGTAAGTATTTAGCCTAAAAAAATAAAACCTACCTACCTACATTTTCATTTAAGTAGGTAGGTAGGTATGTAGCTTAGGTTTGTAAACACCTATTTATGTACCTATTTAAGTATCTACCAACCTGATATTAATATTTTTTATTAAATTAATATTTTCTAATACCACATGGCATATTTATATTGGGCCATGTGTCATAATATAAGATCATTTAAGCATTTGAATTGAACGTTTTAGATTTTTTCAAAATTATTATTATTATTATATTTTAGATAATTGAATATTGGGACACATGGCAACACATCATTTACTCTCAATTGTGACCAAAATAATTGCATTTTAATTGCATGTGACTTTTTAAAAGTAACTAAGGAGATTTTAGTCATAAAATGCTGTTTATGACTAAAATTTAGTCACAAAGACTAATCGAAAATACTTGTTTTTCTTCTAGTGTTAGTTTTTTTTTGTTTTTCAAAAAAATTCATCAGAGTCATAATCTGACTCTTTGTTTTCTTGTTCATCTTGAACCTTGTTAAAATACTTATTGGATAACATCATTTCCCCCGCCATTATTTTTGCCAAATTAATAACTTTAATAATGGTTATTCGTGGCATACCCAAGATCGCCATCTTTAATTTTGAATGTAGCCCTTCACAACAAGTCTCTTTCATGTATACATCATAAGGCTAATTCGAAATGACTGCTACTAATTGAAAGAACCTAACATAATAATCTTCAATAGTTTCATGCCTCTTTTGTTTGATATTACATATTGCAACTATTTTTTGACCTTCACTACATATTTCATGAAAATGCAAAATGAAAGTTTATTGTACTACTAGTCATGTTGTTACTAGATTTGTAATTTCGAACCAAACAAACAAATTAACAACTCTTCCTCGTAAAGTATTTGCGAAATATTGAAGCTTATGAAGGTCAATGTTTTCACCATTTGTCACACACACTTCGATGAGTTGTCGAATGTGCGATAATGGTTCATCTCCATCATGATATTTAGGCAACTATATTTTCAACACATTATCCACTGCTTGAGCCATGGTTGTTAGTTGTTTAGTTGGTGTGGAACTAAATAACTTGCGTGTTTAGGTGAAATCAATAAGCTTCCACTTGACCCAACCAATTTAGCCCACATGGCTTTTTCTTATTTGTTACTCCCTACTAACATTTCCAACCTAAGGAATTCCAAATTGAAAGTGATTGATCTTGTTGGCTTGTCTTCTGCTGATGAAGGCTCGTTTGTCGAGTTCCACGCCCAATTCGTTGATAAACTACCTAATGAGTGTGGTTTGGATAGGTGACAGAATATCCAATAATTCTCCAACTGTTGAATTGGCTCTTTTGTCACTAGGTGACATGTTTTGTGCTTCGGTGGTGTCGATGGTCATACATGTTACTAACACAACTAATTTTTTCGTTATAAGGTTTAATCATTGATATCCTATCACGAAGCCAAATGGATTTACTTTCTTCCATTTTCTTAAGAAATATACCGAGTCCTCTGGTTTTGTAGAACAATTATCTAGTTCCTTCCCACTAAGTTCATCTTGCATCTCGTAGTCTATCATTCTTGGGCTTCCTTGCATTATTTGTCATGAGCCTAAAGTTGATAAGTCCTCCTTTTTGTGATCATCCTTCTCATTTATGAATTAACTTATAGTAAAAGTAAATATGCAAAAGGTTCCTTGTCTATGCCATAGAAAGGCTGATACTATGGGTTGCCTCTTCATTTCATGACATAATTTTCATAGAGGCATGTTTGGATCCATAGCATGTCACACAACATCCACTTTTCTACCAATGCATTATTGTTGTGTTTATTGAATTCTATGTCATCTCGGATAGTTATTCGATGATGAGTAGTTACTATTTGTTCAAGTGGTATCAATGTTGGCAAGCATGCCAATATTAATAACTAATGTCGGTATTTAGTTAGTTAAGATCAATTGATCATCAACATAAAATGTTGTATACACCATACTTGCGTGCCTCCATGTAATTTTTTTGAGATCAATTCTTGGAAATGAACATGTAATCTTTTGAATCTATTAACCAACTCATTCCATCCTTCATTCTCTGGTGCATTCCTTGGTTTGTATGGGTAGTTAATAATGTCCATTTATTGTCACTATTTGCTCTCAATAGTTCTTATGTTATCTCTTATGTAATGGTTTGGTTTAACCATTTACATTCTCTAAGGATCAAAAACATTACTCACCTCTCTTTAAGTCTACACTCATTATAGTCATTGTACAGTTTGGTTGTCAATAATAATTTGGTAACTTGTTGTTCTTGTAAGGTAAATAAGTTGGGATATGCCACTACACACTCTACTTCCAATATAATCATGTTCCTCAACTAAACTTCTAGCTTGACCATTCTATATTCTCCCAATTGTTGTGTAAATCCATAAGGGTTTACCACTACAATAATGTAAAGCTTACAAAATCCCAAGTCTATTTTGTCTAGCTCCACCATTCCTTGTTTATAATGGTTTATAGATTTTTGTTATTCCATTAACTATGACCAAAACCATTTGACAAAGTTTCTTTTTCAATTTTATGGACTCCCATAATATACTTATCATCATAATCTCTCTCATTTGGTTTGGTGTGCACTAAGGTCCGTAATATACAAAAGCTAAGATCATACTCATACATTTCTCCATAACTTTTTTCATGTAAGGACTAATCATTGCCCATCATAACATGCTTATCATTAAGCAAAATCAAAACAACTATCAATTAAAATATTCCCCAGCATGGTCACCAAATGTTAACTTAAAAGTTTTACAACTATTTTTCCTTTTCTTAAGTTACTAAGTTCTTACCCATGTCATCCATTAAAATACCATGTACCCAATGGTTTGAGCTTTTGTAGCAATCTACCTTAATATTTTACTCCTCTATGTAGACATTTTGATACTTCACAAACTCCTCCATTCTAAATACAAGGTAGCCCTACAATTTTCACAACTACAAATTGTATTACTCACACAAGTATGCACAAATGACAAACACATACCAACACATACACACATACATTATCTTTAAGAATTTTTTTGTTTATTTACATCATCCTTCTTTACAACATTGGAACGCTTACTTTTCAAAAATGGTGAACCCTAAACTGTAAGATTTATGCTCTTTGTACAAGTCTTTTTAATAGTCCTCACTAATTCAGTTGCCTAAATCCTTACTAATTCAACCATTATTTAATCCATAACAAAACAACCCATAAGCTCTAAATAACCAAATTGGTTTGGAGTGTCATGTCAATCGACTTGTCTAATTAATTAGGTAGTTAGGTTGATTGTCGACTTGTTTCGTCAGTTTGTAACAACCACAATCCACTACCCTATGTTATGCTATCCCCTTGGACTTTCACTTTATTTCCTTACCCCAACTCCCCATGAGCTTCAACAATTTACTTTTCTTCTTAACTTAATATTGCATTTACTTATTAAACCTTTCAAGCCTATTTTCAAAATTAAGAACCAATTTTAGGTAAATGTCAAGAGCATAAGGGTTAAACAACACTCAATAGTCCCATATGGATTGAGCCATTCAAGTGTGCACCACCCTTCCAATTAATTTTTCTTTGCAACGACCGTTGGGAGACATTCACGTCGAGTGATGCTTCTTCAAGCTCTTCATTTTGTATTGGCACAACTAGAGGATTTGAAAACATGGTGGCATCATCTACCATGTTTGGATCTTTGCCTACATCAACAAAAAAAAAAAAAAAAAGCTCGAAACAACAAACTTGGAACTTGCATTTGAAGGAGGTTTAATGTTTTTATCTTAGAAATTAAGGTAGGCATAGTATGGAACAATGCAAGTTTTAACAACATAATTATACAAAAAATTTGACACCCTAATTCCAATAGATTCATTAAGCCCTAGTTCTAATAAATTCATTAAGCCTTAATTTTTACGATGGATCTCACTAATAAAAGGGAATTCTTGTAGTGGATGACTTATTTTCAATTGACTATGTACTATTCAAGTAACTAATATTATTCATTGCGTACTACATAAGTAACTAGTACATGGGAATGAATAAATAATGTGTACTAAATAAGTTAATAGTACATGGGTTGGGATAAAGTTTACTAATGTTCTTGAGTTGACTTAGCCAAAGAAGAACCAAAAGATGGTTTTTTATTGTTGGTAAACTATCCTAAAAATTAATTACTTTTAAAGGATTAGGATGTTGGGGCCAAATGGATGGAATTTTTAATGATGAAGCTTGAGGATCCCATCAAGATAACTAAGGTAAGGAAAAAGATGGATCTTCCAAATTCATTGGTCACGAGGGTTATTATCCTACCTTGAATGGAGGATGGAAATTTTTTCAGTATTCTTATTGGGTACAAAGATTCCCCTCTTAACCATCATTGGAAAATGGAATCATCCTCAAGTCCCATTAATTCGTGAAGGGAAAAAAAGCCATTGATTAAAAGAAGGATTTTCACAAGCTTTCAATAGCCAAAAAAAAAAACAAACTCAAGGAAGGGTTTAATGGGTGGCTTTTTTAATCAATGGCTTCTTGCTTGTGTGAAAGAAAATATATTTACAATTTGGAACAGTGTCTGAAGGAGGAAAAAAATTAATATATGTGTGTGTTATTTAATAATCAAATATGTGTGTAAGTAAAAGAACATGGAAGAAAACTATGTGTAGCAAACAATGACAATTGAAAAGTTATGGAATAATTTGATGAATGTCTCTAGAATTCTACTGAAAATAATTATTTTTCTTAGATCTACCATTGGGTTTGTTTCAAGCTTTTGTTAAGAATTCAAGTTCAACTAGTTAGGTTTCATTAGTTACTAGAGTAGGAAAATAATTAGGTTACTTTCACAAGGTTTAATTACTTTTTTTAAATATATTAGTTTGGTTATTTGTGGTTTGGTCTTTTAATTAAATATCTTGGTGTTGATGGTTTGGCTCTCTTTACTTCATTACACAAGTTTGTGTATTTCATGTGACAAAAACCTTGAGGAGTTATTGATGTTATATTCCATGTTATGAGCATCATGTTTTAGTTTTCTTTCAATAAAGTTTATGTTTGCACTTGAATAGATATCCTATTTGTTAACATGGTATCAAAGCTTAGGTTGGTTGATAAGAAAGTTGAAAGAGATTTAGAGCTAGAAAGTCTCTAAAATTAGAGCTTGAGAGTCTTTAGTAATATCATAGGAGTTTGTCAAGTGCAAAAGGGAAATGGGGAAAGGAAAAAATGTGAAGAGAGAGAAAAAAATAAAAATGAAAGAAGATCAACATATCAAAGGTTGTGGAAGTTAGATCTTTAAATCTAGATCTTGGAGTGAAACTTGGAGAGACTATAGAAGATTATAAGACGCTTCTATTCTCAAAATTCCAAAAGAAAAGGATTTGTTTTGTGAGAGTTATGAGCTTTTGAAGATTCTATGTTAGATTTGGTTGTTTGGTCATATTTCCTTTGTTTGAACTTTTTTTGAATCTACAACTTTGAGATTTTATAGATCATAAAGGACTATATACGTGAGAAATTTCAAATCATTTGGATATGTATTGAGAAAGATTCAAGTATCTAAAGTTTTAGCCTCAATTTTGAAGTCAGTTTCTTTTGAAAGTGATAACTCTTTGTGGTCATCATCAATAGAGCTGAAATTTTGAATAGATATAGAAGACATATATGTAATGTGTTTTTCAAAATCTCAAGGAGTTTGGAGTTGCTCAAAGCAAGTTGTAAGTCATTTTGTGTTTAGGTCACAATTTGAAGTGACTTCAAAGAAGTAGCAAGATCTCTCATTTTATGAAGTTAAATGAGTTGAAATTTTAAGAGATGGTAGTAGACATAGTTTTCCATGTTTCAGCAAAATTTCAAATGGATCCAAGGTCAAATGTGAGTAGTGTAGCTTTGCAAAGTTGTGACAAAAATTTACATTAAGAAGATATCAAAACAAATTTTTGAAGTGGAGCAAATATAATTTGGGAAAACTTGAAAGAAGGAGTTTGGAGGTTGGGAAGTGCAAATACATTATCAAGACCTTCATATAAAATTTTGGTATGTAATCATGTATTTAATACCATACAAAATATTATATGAGATACGTACATATGCATAAAACTTATGTATAGTATAAAATTTCATATAATACTCGAGACATACATACATATGCAAGGTCCATCTTGTTCAACCCTAACCCTAACCATAATCCTAGAAACCTAAGGAAGGAGAACCCTAATCCTAATCCTAGAAACCCAAAGAAGGAATTAAAATCATTAGTGAAACCCCAAGAAAACATTGAGTGTTGCCTTGAAAGATGGCGAACGGTCTTTTTCAAATTGCAATTGAGAAATTAAACAAGAATCATTTCCAAGTGTGGAAATTTACGATTATGAATTTCTTGATGGGGAAAGGTTATTGGGAGTTCATAACTAGTGATGAAAAAAAACCTCCTTTCTTATAAAACCCCACACAACAACAAATTCAAGCCAATAAAACTTGGCATGAAAAAGTAAGGAAAATTTTATATTGGCTTTCTACGAGTGTGTTTGATTCCATGATTGTGCATATTCAAGATGCAAAATCACGCAAGCAAGCTTGGGATACATTGGTGAAAATGTATAGCACTAATACGCAAGCCCGCAAAATGCAATTCAAACAAAAGTTGCATAATCTAGAGAAAAACAAGATGAACATCAATGACTATTCTACAAAGGTGAAAAACCTTGCAAATGCTCTTGCATCTATAGGAGCCCATGTAGATGATGAAGATCCAGTGGCCATGACCTTGAATGGATTTGGAAAAAACTATAGTCAATTTCGTATTTCAATTATAGTTCGAGAAACATTTCCCGATTTCCAAGACTTAATAACCTTACTTATAACTGAAGAGATGAAAATTGTTGGTACCTCAACCAATGGAGGATCGCAAGAAAGTGCTTTCTATTCAAATTCTAATAAAGGTAGAGGTAGAGGTGTTAAAACTTCATTTCGAAGTTGACATGGAAACTCGCATGGTGGAAATCATCAACATGAAGGCTAGTTTACTTTAGAGGAAGAGGAAGTCATCGAGGTCAACAACTAAATAGCGACTCAAACTACTACTACTATGGGAAACCTGGGCACATTGCAAAGAACTATTATCAAAGGGAGCATGATGCACGAAATAGAAAGCTACAACAAGGGAATTATGCATTAACTAGTAATCAAGATGATGAATAATTATTTGTGATGTAGCACATGGCAAATTCAACGATAGGAGGTGTATTAGATAACAATGTTTGGTATGTGGATTTTGGAGCTTCAAACCACATGACTAGTCATGGAAAATGGTTTAGAGACACAAAGGATTTGAAGACACCATGGTTTGTGGAAGCTGGTGATGACACTACACATCCCATCACACAAATTGGCAAGGTGCCATTGTCCATGCAAGATGGGTAAACATAGTATTTAAAAGATGTACTTCATGTTCCAACCATAACAAAAAAATTGGTCTCTGTAAGCCAAATGTTGGAACAAGGTTTACATGTTACATTCAACCCAAATGGATGTTTTGTGAAAGACATAAAGAACCAAGGCAAATTAATTGCAAAATGGGAAAGGAATGGATGAATGTTTACTTTGAATGTGAACATGCTTGAGGTGAATTCCATGTTATTCACACATGGAAAAGGAGCCGGAGACATTGGAATTTGGCACAAGCGAATTGGCCATGTTAATCTCCAACGTTTTAAGCTGATGGAAAAACAAAATCTTGTTAGAAGTCTTCCTAAATTTAGAATACAAGAGGTGACGTCAGAAGTTTGTGAAACATGCCAATTGGGGAAGCAAGTTAGGCATCCATTCTCAATTCAAACAACTCATGTAAGTTCCAAACCTTTGGAAATGATCCACTCATTTTTTGAATTTCAAAGCAATGGTGGAGAATGAGAAGGGTGTGAACATCAAGTGCCTAAGGTTTGATGGAGGGGGAGAATATTTTTCAAATGAATTCAATGAGTACTTGAAAGAACATGGAATTCAAAGGAAGTACTCATGTAGTTATTCCCCACAGAAAAATGGAATTGTTGAAAGGAATAACATGCACATTGCAAAAATAGCACGTGTCATATTGAATGAGAAGAATTTGCCAAATTATTTTTAGGTTGAAGCGGTAACAACTACAATCTATATCATGAATCGAACACCCACAACAATAGTTCATGGCATGACACCCAAAGAAAAATTCACGGGCAAGAAACCAAATGTTTCACACCTTAGAGTGTTTGGTTGCATTGCATACGTGCATGTTTTTAATGACAAGAGATAAAAACTAGATTCAAAAGTTGAGAAATGTATGTTCATTGGATAATTTTAGAACAAAAATGATATAGATGCTTCAACCCTTCCACTTGGAAGTTGCAAGTGAGTAAATATGTTGTGTTTGATGAGATGATTAGGTGGTACTCACCACTGAAGATAACAAAAGATGGAGAGTCTAGAAATGGTGATGTTTCATCAAATGTGGAACAAAAATCACAATTAATTAGTGGACCACAAGAATCTTCAATTAGTGGGTCTAGTAGCATACCACGGAAAGGAAGATTAATATCTTCAAACATTGTAGATGGTAGTTCTCAAACATCTATAAATCCTCATGTAGATGATGAGTAAAGTGATTAAAAGAAGAGTGTGGGTGAAGAATCAATAATCCCTTCAATTATTACCTTCGGAGCTCGGATGGCCAAGAAAGCTTTGAAAACACTTGACAACAACAATGGAGTATGAAGATCCACACGAGTCAAGTACCCTGTACGAAGACTCACATATGATGGCTTTGTAGCTCATCGTTACGCATACATGGTGAGAGTTATACAAGAGGTTGAACCCATTTGTTTTGAATAGGCGGTTGGAAACCCTAAATGGGATAATGCCATGGATGAAGAGATGGCAGCATTGGATGTTAATCCTACTTGGGAATTGGTAGTTTTACCAAAGGACAATAAAACAATTGGGTGCAAATGGGTGTACAAAATCAAACACAATGCAAATGGATATGTGAGCATATAAAAAAGAAGATTAGTTGCCAAAGGTTATGTCCAAACTTATGGCATAGACTATGAAGAGACCTATAGTCCAATTACCAAAATGACAATTATAAAAGCCATCATTGCCATGGCAACAACAAAAGGATTATTTGCCTAAAATGAGCCAGTAGACTATGCATTTACCCCACATTTTGCAACAAGAGAACTAAATAAATCACTGGATGGTGTAATGAAGCTACTACTAATCAATGTAACAATTGATGTAGTGAAGTTCACATTTGAGAATTGGCTATATATACCAATTTATTAGTTTTGATACATGAGACAATGGTAATTGTTCTACACATAGGGTTTCCTTATTCTGTTGTTAATGCATTCATAGGGTTCATCCCAATGTTTTATTCAAGTTGGCAACCATGTTTTCATCTATCTTGAACAACCTTTATGGTATTTAAAGGTGGGGTGTGTGAATAAACTAAATTCATAAACTATTGGAATGTCATAGGATCCCTATACTATAATTTTTGCAAAGATGAATAGTGTTTTATAAATGAAAGGTGGGTAGGTAAACTAAAGAGTTTGCAATCAATATCTTTTATTGATTTTTGAAGTAGGTCATTGAAAGACTTTGTTAAATTGTGGCACAAATTGGGTGGAATATTGCCTGATGTAATGTGGGGAAGATGGCAAAAGGAAATGAAGTACTGAAAGGAACAAATAGTTGGATTATTTTATAACCATGCCTTGATGCAAACTTTCAAGAATAATGATCTTTGCAATCTCTTGAAATTATAAGCAATTGTTAAGGTTATAATGTTTTCTAGGCCAATTTTAAAGAGTTGTAATTTTGTACGAAAAATAAAATTTTATTAGTTTTTGATATAAACCAATTTTACACTTCTACTGATTTTATGTTTCCCCCAATTTAAGGTTCTAGGTTATAATCGATTTTAGGATACTACCAATTTTAGGTTAAAACCAATTTTAAGGTACTATCGATTTTAAACCACTACTGATTCCAAAAAGTTATTTACTAATAGAACTGAAAAATCAATTGTCACCTCTAACTTTAATTCCAAGTTCTAGATGTAGGATAAAGTTCGATAACTTGGAGTTTATGAGGATTTCTAGGGAATTTTTTTTTGGATCCCCACCATTTCTAATGGACTTGAAGTCTACTATTGGGGAAGCTTAAGGGTTTTTTTTTTTTTTTTTTTTTTTTT
>Ga0116228_10003619_pt1 | contig 13610 bp, 16 predicted proteins | sample S1TSphfallax_2_FD_89694 | JGI IMG/M metagenome (GOLD analysis project Ga0116228, IMG submission 89694) | Host-associated microbial communities from peat moss isolated from Minnesota, USA - S1T2_Fc - Sphagnum fallax MG | ecosystem: Host-associated > Plants > Peat moss > Unclassified | place... | reverse complement strand
GGAACATCTTTGGAACCTGATGGGAACCCATTGGGAACTTGAAGGGAACATGTTGGGAACAAAGAAAAAATGAAAAAAGAAAAATCCTCCCCCTCCACATCCACATCACTATTATTTCACCATGTCAATGTTGCAATATGGCCATGTCCAACATTGCTGTGTCACCATAAACTCCACATTGGGCAGTCTGCCAAAATTTTCTTCGGGCTGCACAATTTCTTTTTTAAAACATTTTTTTGATTTGCCCGATTCCTGAAACTTAATCCTTTCCTGCCCAGCTTTCTGCTCCCAAAAAAGACTGCCCACACAAATTTACTGTGGTACCTTGGGCCATTTCAACACATCCCTGTCGAATAATTAATTAATTTTGAAATTTTCATTTGAACAAATGGAATATTCTTAAATATTCACTATTATCCTTCATTCACAATTTTCTTTTATTTGGAAGAAATCATTTTTGACAATTTCAACATTTCTCAAAATTATATAATTAGTGTGGAATTGGCCAAGGTACTACTATTAAGGTATGTTTCCACAAAGCAAAATTAATTCAGAAAAAAGACTCAACATTTTTGGATTTTCTGGGTTTTTTTTTTTCCTTAATGACTCTTCCGAGCTTGAGAGGAGCCCAATAAGAAGATCATGCACAAATACCATTTTTGGCCAAACAAGAGGTAAGCTCACATGAAGGGTTTGGACCAGTGTTGTGCGGGTATTAGAATCAGCCACAGATACCAGCCAGCTATCAACCTGCATACATACCCACATACCCGGGCAGGAGTGAAATTTTTTAAAACCGGTTTTAGTATAGAACCTCAGTTCTCAAAAAAATTGAAAAATTCAAGAACCCACGTTTCTAACTGCTGGTTCTTTGCTGGTTCTTTCATGAAAACTGGCGGTTCTTTGATGTTGGTGAAATACCCATAACTGGTGGTTCTCTATCTGGTTTTTTTCTCAAAAAACCAGAACTGGTGGTTCTTTGAATCTGAAAATTGTGAAGAACCAAAACCTTTGGTTAATTCTTTAAATCAAAATAACCACACAACTCTGGTTTGGAGCCATAGTCAATGGAAGAAGAAGCTTGAGGTTTGATCACCATGCAAATAAGCTCTTGACATGTTTGTAATAGGTTGGCATGATTATCGAGGTTTCATGGCTGGTTAGTCAGGCATGCCTCCAAAAGAAACCCCAAAAAAAGGTTGCCTTTTGAAATCTGCATCATGCACTTGGCTTTCCTATGCAAAATGAATCTGCTATGAATCTGGTGTATACTTAATGAACCCATTGCTTGCACCAGCACATTATGTGTGTCAGTTGTGACATTGTCCTGCTTTTGGTGTGGAGAGGATTTCTAACAACACTCAATAAAGTTCTTTGCACATATAGAGGCACCATTTACTGGCTAATAGATTACAGGCTTATCATATACATGGAAGAGTTAGATCAGTGTCCGACAGATTACATTGGATAGCATGATTTGTTGCTAAGTCTTTTTTCTAATTTCCTTGGTGTACATGAGTGAAGCTGGTGTTTATTTCAGGGTTGTTTGGGTCTCAGTAATCTGAGCCATTCTGTTCCAATTGGGTCAGAGAGATAGATAGATACACACAGTCTCCTACAACTTTGGGTTCATTTGCACCAGCCTCTCTCTCTTCCATAGGGAGGTAGCCTCACAAAATTTTAGCTCTCATTGTCCAATTTCAGCTAAAAAGCAAATGAGTTGTTCCATTAACTACTTCCAAGTTTAGATTGGAATCTGTCAACCTTGTTCATTGCTTGATTACTAACAGAGTATGGATAAGGAGCTAGAAAACTGGGATTAGTTGGTTATGTGCAAACAGATAAGGAATTATGTTGGTAAGAGCGGAGTTTGTGTGGGCATTTTCAAAGTAAGGGAGCTAAGACCAGGCTGTATCCTGTAACCAAATCCTGCATTCTGGGAATGTCCCGCACTTGCAGGCTTTCACCCAAGGCGAAGTCTATCCTAAACCTTGACATTTATGAAAGAAGCTAAATACCAGTGTTGGGTGGGTGAGAACTGCCAGTTCCGAGCAACCAAACTGGAACCTATGAAGAACCAGACCCGCCAAGATGCGAACTAAGGGGAACCAGGCTAGGAACCTATCACCCGGGAACTGGACCCAGTAGGCTAGTTTCAGCTTTCAAAATTTTTAAACCTTGTAACAAAACACATTGGTATGCATGTGGATGAGGGGGTGAAGGATTCTGGGCTTATGGTGAAAGTGATTCCATGTTCAAAGTTCAAACACTCCCAATTAAGGTGATACATGTGATGTGGGAGCAACAACGACAATAAGTGCCTCGGGTCTCTTAGGTGCCCTGAACAATGTTAGCACCATTATGTTGCAAAAACATATTGTGACATCTACAAAGACAAGGATCCTAACATTGTTTGATCAAATTATGAACTTTGATGCATAATTCAAAGCTGAAGGTCTTGGTATCTTGATGCAATCTTATGCAAATGCCATACAATGGATGTGTAGGATATAACAATTTTGTCTACTCTTGAGCAAGAACAAGGTGCAACCTCTCAAAGGGTAAGACATTACACCAAGTTGTACAATCAATTTTTCTATGTGCAGTTTTTTATATGATTATAGGTGTCAATTGTGCCATAATTTATGTTCTTTGATAATTACATAGCAATTATGATTGCAAAGATTTACAATTCCCAACCCATTCAACAACCCAAGTGCATGGTGCAACATCCACATGCAATATTGGGCTAAATGCAACTCGTGTATTTATGTGATCCAACCTCCTTGCCCTCTTGTTGTACTCGACAAGATTGTTGTATTGCCTACCAAGAGTGTGTCTACCTAAAATGTGTAGTTGTTTGGCAATTTTCAACACAATTTAGGACCTTGCCTTGGGGTGCTATTGGTGCTCTTGATTCAATTTGTGTGTAGATCTTGCACGAGGATGCATTTAGTGGAGACAGACTTGGGGTTACTTCTAGAATAGGGTTTAATATAGAATTAAACCAATTTTTCTTTAGAATGTTATGTGGCATAAAATGAAGGTTGAAAAGATTTCTATTTTTCTTCTATGTGAATAGTCACAATCAAATGCGCTAGAGAAGTCTGTGACCTTTCAACACCATCGAAAGCGATTGTGTGCACCAAGTTTTAGTTATGATTGCAAAAATCCTAGGATAAGTTCATGATTTTTTTGTTTTGTTACTGAAATTGTTAATTTTCATGATCCTAGGGATGGAGATTGTGTGGTTCATTGGCTTTTGGTGTTGTGACATTTTTTTGCAATTTATTCATTATCACTTACGAAAGAGTGTAAGGGATTTAGTGGAAGACGATATGAAAATAAATATTGGTTTTCAAATTGATGAAGGCATGTTGGTTTTTGGTTTTGGTTTTTTCCTTTTTGCTTGGTGATGCTTGTTCTAGAGATGAATGTTCTTGACAAGAACTTATAGTTTTATTTTTTCTTTCGTTGTGTGTGATTTAAAATGGTTGTCAAGGCATAATAGACGATATTAGGTTAGAGGCAAAATGGAAATGATTAAGATCACAAGGGAGTTTAAAAGCTTGCCTATGGATTTCATAGACTTGGGTTCAATACATCCAAGTGTTGTTTACGTTTGTTTGTGGTGAAGCAATGAGACTTGTCTAAATGGGAAGTCCGAGAGAAACTTGATCATGTTACCACCAAGGTCCAACATGTCAAATTGTTGTTGTTAAAGGTTAAGGTGGGTTTTTTTTTGTTTGAGATTATTAATTTCTATGGGAACTAAAAGAGGAGAGTTCTTTGAAATGTGCACAAGTCTTCATTGTTTAAAGTTGGGTGAAAGTGTTAATGGGTTGTTTAAGTTTATTAGGGGAGGTAGGCCTAAGGGCTCAAAACGCAATTTGAAATTTCAAAGCACCACGTGGCCACAAAGCACCTTCACAATATATATTCTTGTTGTCTTCCTTTCAGAACCCTTGAATTATTGTGACAATCATTAATTACATCGACAATAAAAGGAATTCAATAGCTATTCGTTTTTTGGTGTTGTTATAAGTACATTAAGTGGTTGAGGTGGGGTTTTTTTTTTTCTTGCTACCATAAGTATAGTAGATGGTGAGATTTATTTGCGTTTTCTTTCATTGTGCAGTGATGAAAAATAACAACAATTCTTTGACAAAGGATGAAATTTTGGCATTCTTGAGTTTACTTGATGTACAAGCAACTTATCCAAAGGCTTACAAGAGGATTGCAACAAATTCATTTGAACTTTTATTTGCTCATGATTGTTTCAAAGTTTAAATTTTAAAAAAATTAATATGAGATGTACCCACATTAATTAATGAAATCAATAATAGGCAATCCAAATTCCAATGTGTGTTAATTGGATTTTGGTGTTTCAATTTCCAAAACCAACCAATATATTAAAACACACATTATTTTTAAAATCATTACACACCTTATAGAATTTTGATTTTTAAAAAAAAAATTGAAATGTTCTTCACCCACTTTGCATTGTTTATTATATTTATTGAACATCAATTTAAAAGGTTTTTGAAACAAAAGTTTGTTTTGTTCCTTTTTTATTATGACCATGCATTGCACATCCAATTTACTTGGTAGAAAAAAGAAAAAAAAATTGACCCAATAATTGAAAGGGGAAAAATATGAATACCCTTCATAAAATTGGGCATTAGGCCTACCTCCACTCCAAGTCCTAGAAGGGACCAACTAGTTTTGATTTTGTGAAGGACTAAAACCATAAAAGGCAATGGTATGTTCATGAAAATAAATTTAGAGAGATATGATTCCTCAAATGTGTTTTAGAAATAAAAGTCATAACAGAAAATAATGTAGTTCATATGTATTCAATTTGAGTGAATGATCAATGTAAGTTAGGTTGATTTGTGTACTCCAATTGGTTGATGTTGTGTAACCTTTGTCAACCATCTTTTTTCATTACATTTGGTTCCAATTCTTTTTTAGGGCATAAGGTTAGGGTTAAATGAATGTTGTGTGTCCATTGTCATCATTCACAAGATGTCTCCATCATTTGTTAATTTTTAAAAACTCCTTTCTCCTTTTCTAGTTATGTTTTTTTTTTCTTATCTTTCTCCATCACTTTTCCCTACAACTTTTTTCATTTTTCTTTAACAAATATTATTTTTGTCATTATTACTTTGTTATTGTTCTATCTCCATTCTGATTTGCTACTTATCACAATTTTTTATTCACAAGTTTGTTAGTAGTTCAAATGTTTTGATGTTCATCATGTTCGATTATTCATTGTTGTTTGTTAAATTCAATTGTTTGTTGTTGTTCATCATGTTTAATTGTTCATTACTACTTGTTTTGCTCAATTGTTCATCAACACTTATCATTCAAATATGTTTTTGTTGTTCATCACTTTGATTATTGTTCATCATTCATGTGCTTTGGTTGTTGCATGGCCTTTAGGTGCATAGTTGTTGTTTTGTCCTTTTGGTTGCTTGTTACTTGTCACTCAAACATTTTGGTGGTTTGTCATTCAAATGTGTTAGTCGTTGTTTTTTGGTTTGGTTATTTATTTCTTGTCACTTTATTGGTTGCTATTGAAGTGCTTTGGTTTCTATTCATTATTCAAGCACTTTGGTTGTTGTTCAGCGCTCAAATGGCTACTCATCATTCATGTGTGTTTGTTATTGTTATTGTTGTTTTTTTATTTGGTTGCTTGTTGAGGCATTTTGGTTGCTACTTGTCATCCATTTCTTAAAATGGTCATTATTCAAATATGTTTTTTTTTTCATTTTATTATTATTATTGTGTTTAGCATTTAAGTTTATTTTGTTGAACATTTATTAGTCTTGTTGTTTTAAAAAAATTATAAGATAGCTAAATAAGTGTAAGAAGTTGAAAATCAACTTCACAATATGGTTGCCATTTTGACAAAATTAATCAATAGGGAATGTTGGGGTTATGTTGTTACATTATTTTCAATTGGATGTGATTATGTTCTTGCCATTGCAAATATATTTTCCACAATGACAAATGCATTGCCATGGTCATTATTGGCAACACAACATGATTTTTGGAAGCCAAAAAATTAAAAATGCCACTATGTGGGCATTTTATGCACCAATTGTAGTTACACCAATTATAATTCTAGAACCAAATCCAATTAGTCTTAAACTATTAAAATGTGTTTTATGTTATCATGTTGATCCACTTCCAAGAGTAAGAGGGGGCATCTTAAATTATAAATTGGTCAACAAAATATTGTCACTTTTGAAACATTTAGAGACAAATCACCATAAAGTTTGGATTGAATGGGATGGATGTGAAAAGAATGCACTTTAACCGATGATCAACAAAAAAAAGTATGGCTCCTCCCCATTTAATATTGCTTCCTTCTTTGGTGGTAGTGTTCCTTATTCTATGGATGATTTTCATAAAAAATAGTTTGAAGAAGATCCAACTTTATTCATTAATAAGGAGTCGGTGTCTTTGTCTTTGTTGAGTCACCATTTCTTAGTTTATCTATCTTGAGTTAGAATCCTTATGTTAGGCTTCTATCAAGGCATACCCTAATGCATGAAACTTTGCAAAAGTTGGTTGAAAAAACCAAAGATAATTTTATTACAAAATCTTTTGAATCATGTGACACTTGCATGGTGAGTTTTGACTTATGGATGTTGAGAGGAGTCAACACTTTTGTTTTGATTTTTTATTTTTTGAACCACAACTAGGAGCCTACCATGTAACCATCATCTTGTTTGGAACAATGAACACATATGGGCTCGCATATATGAAGGCAAACATGAATTAAGTACTATAAACACATGGGTTAAATGTTTATTGTATATATCAAATATGAAGGTAACAATATTTCAACTATGACCACTACCCTAATTTTTGTTATTTCATGTGAGGTGTTCGGATTGGTAGAACCTTTTATAGTTGGTGGGGGCATGTCATGCCAAAATGTTGCCAATATGCAATAGATGACACAAAAATTTCTAGTGATCTAATGTCAATTTTCATCAAGAGTGTCAATCTATTTTGTAAAAAATAATCACTTGGACCAAAACAAGTGGGAAAGGACAACAAGAATGGCAAAAAACTTGCTTGGATACTAGCATACATCCACACAAGTTAAAGACTCCAATCAAAACACAATTCGCTTCAAAGGTCATTTTATTCCAAAAGCATTGAATTTAAAAATGTCATTGCTTGTTACATGCACAAAAACAATCTATGGCACTTCAAAGGTGTGTTTTGAATATGCAAGTTTCGGTAGTAGCCCAAATTACTTATGATACATTAATGCCCGTGGTTGGTCAATGTGTTGCTAACAAAAATAAAAATTAATGGCTATTGTTTATTATATTTGTTGTTATAATTTTTCTTGTCATCCAAATGTGAGTACAAAGTTTGGCACTTGAGTCCTTGGAAACCCAAGATTTTGATGCAGAACTTCAAGTCCTACATCAATGAATGCAAAAACAAGTGGTAATGTTCTAACGCTAGTGAACTAATATGTTGGGAATGAGAAACCACTATTGATTGCAAGTGAATATAATAAGTTTGTGTTGTTTATGCTTTTGATTCATGTGTATAAGAGTTTGAACCTAATTTTAGAACATGGCACATGTGAATTCTTTTCCTACCAACTAAAGGATTGTTTGATCCAAAATGGCCCACAATATTTTCTTTTGAAGTTTTTTGTTGTGTCCAATAGGTATAAATAAGCACTAATGTTTGATGATCTTGGCAAATGGAAATGTTGTCCAATAACATTTTAACCTTCAAATTATTACCATTTATTTCAAATGTCAACATTTGATTGCATTTTGGTCTTCAAACCTTGGCTTTGGGCCATTACACCTTTTGAACACACAAGTCTATCTACAAATTGTAAATTGTAATTTTTTTTCATTTTTTCAAAATAAAATTAATTTCTTATTTGTAACATTTTTTTTTTTGGGATGTATGTGTTTCTTTGCAAAAGTTTATAACAAAACCATTGTTCCTTTCACTTTTTTAACATTATAATAAGATGAATGATTTTTTAAATGTCCACCCAACTCCAAATAAGGAGAAAATGAAAAATTAATCAGGTTTATTGAATTGAAACCTAATCAAGGACTACCTATAACCTCTCCCAACCTAATCGCTAATCAAACTACCTAAACAAAACCATTAACCATGAATTTGAAAATTTTTTATTATAACAAAACATAGATGTGAAACCATTTGATAATTGAAAACCCATATTCAAACCAAATCACCCTTTGGATATTTTCAAAGTCCAATTATAATCGTACATTATCCTTTTGTGAGACTATAAAACTAAAACTAAATCTTACCCAAAGTTATTAATTTTTTTAATATCCCCTTTGGACCCAAAACCATCATTTATGGTTGATGCAAAACTAGGAGTAAAGTTTATCTTTAAAAGTAGAGTGTAAACTATGATAATTATGACGATTTTCAACAAATTTTTTTTCATATTTTGACAAAAATTAGTTTCATTATTTTGAAGATTATTTAATGATGAAACTAACCTTAGAGTAAGGTGACTCAGCTGGTCTAGTTAAACACTGTGATGGGCAGTTGTCACCATGCCACCATACCTTTACCCCTATCACCAAATATAATAACAGAATCTTTGTTTGGGACAGGGGCTGATGTGAAAAAAAAACTCTTCTTGCCTCACACATACTCACCACTTTTCAACCCATGTCCCACCATATAATATTATGATATATGAGACCATACACAGCCTACACCTTAGGCCCACTTGAGATGGGGTTCTCGGGTCCAAATTCCTAGGAACTTGAAGCAAATTCAATCCTTGAGTTGGACCATGCCTTGGACCCTAGTTTGGATCTTAGCTCTCGAAATCATGAGCTTTTTTTTTTTTGGATCTGAATCGATTGATTTTCCCTCCAAAATGGTGCCATGTATGTTTAGCCTCAATTCACCACTTTTTGGTCTTGGACCCTCATCAAAAGGCAATGGGTCCAGTTTATGGCTCTCAGCCAATAGGATTGCTCTATTTCATTGGACCTAGGACCTTAGATCCTCATCTAAAGTGACCCTTAACTCTATCTTGAACCCTTAACACTAAACCTATACATCGATTGCATCAATAATGACACTTTTTGTCTGACAGATCAAATTGAGGTTTCGGGGGCTTACCACACATATCATGATGGGAATATTGCCATCTTTCATATGGTATTAGTGTAGCTTGTGCCATTGGCTAGAATTTGCTATTGGGCTAGCCCTTCTGGATATAACTTTTTGAATTCGTGAGACTATTGCAATGGAATTTAGGGGGATTGTTTACGTTGCCTACGGTCATTGTTTAACCATATGGAAAATATTTGTTGTCCTATGTTAGCAGCCATATAACAAACTATGCAAGACCTTATTTCACATGTCAAGCATAGAGCTTACCTAACTACCATGTAAACAAGTGGGAATCACAACATGCTTTGAAAATGTGGTCAAAGGGAAGAGGATAAAACTTTCTTTGAAAGGGCGAATACCTCATATTGCATTTGGCTTTCAACATTTTCCTTACTTTTTCTCTCTTCGTCAAGTCAAAAAAGTAGTAAAAGCCTTATTTTCACTCCCATCACCCAAGCGCAGCATCTTCGCGCAGCATCTTAACAAAAGGTCAATAGTCCTGTTGTTTCAGCTTGAAAAGACTGAGTTTGGTTTGAACAAACAAAGCAAATTATTTGGCATGCCATAAAACTAAGCTAAACATGCAATTACTATACTATAAATTTGCATATTTTCAAGATAGTTGTAAGCAAATTTTGTTTACTTTTTATTTGATTTGTCACTACGTGGACATTTGTTCCCAAGGACTAGCAAAATTAAAATAGTGAAATCTCAAATCATCTTTATACACTCAGAAACCACATGTTTATATGAATCATCATAACGTACTTCCACATATCCACTTAAAGGAAAGTCGTTTTGTAATAAATGACCTTCAAAATCGATTCTATCTGATTTGATTGCCCGGTGGTTTTGATGGATGAAATAATGAAATCAGTTAGGGAAATCCATATCAACGATCATACTTCATTACTTTTACTTTTTGAAATTCCACTTAATCAATTGAATCAATACCTATTCCTATTATTATTATTTTTCAAGACATTTCAAAGGAATGTTGGTTATAGCTCATATTAAAAGACATAAAATCATACATGTAGGAGGTAATTCAAAATGTGAAAAAAACTTGAGTGACATAAGGAATGTACCAAAAATTAATCCAAATAAATAAGAAGGTTTCCTACTTCCCTGTGTGAACTGGTTACTCAACTAAAATTTCCTTCCAAAACCATTTTTTGCAATTTAATTGAATTTTCAATGACAAAAACTTATTCAAAAAATTCAATATCTCCCATACCTTGAGTTTCAAAATTTCCAAATCACTATCATTGAACCTTTACTCATTGAGGGTTTTCCAACAATATCAACAGCACACTCAAAATTCCCCTATAATTTTTAGTTTTGATTTGAATGACTTTTTAGTGAAAGAATTGTTCAATATTCAATAACTTCTCCATTGTAGGTTGGAACATTATGAAACCAGGTCCTTGCACCCCTACTCATCTAGAGCTTTCAAACAGTACCAAGCAAGAGGTGTTGTGGTTTGGGAGATCTCAATGTGACAAACAAAACAAGTGGTGTGTCACACTGTGACCTTGCCATTTACATTAGAACATATCTTAAGGCAAAGGAAAAATTATGGAAACAAATATATTTCACAATGCAAAAATATAATCTTCAAAAAAGTCCTCTAAAAGAAACCAAAATCCTTCAAGATATTATAACTCTACTGTATAACTAATCTCAAGTTTCAACACAAGCCAAAATATCATCTTTCGAATATGCTCATATAAAATTAGACTTATGACCTTGGGGCCAAAATCCATTAAGCTACTATACTCTATAATGAATCTAAACACAATATCCTTGCCTTGGTTGGCAAGGCCAACAAACAAACTAACTAACTTCCTTCATAGATGGTAGGTGAATTCTCAATCAACCTTCGCCCCCACCGCCATTGAAATCATAAGTTGCATCATCATCATCATCATCATCATCATCATCTCTTTCTCTTGTCCCCTGTTTCCTACTGCATTTTCTAGCTTTCAATCAGGCATGAAAGCTGAAACAATTGAGTTAAATTTGGATTGAACAGCTTGAGCTTCATGATGTCAAGCTTCTGGGATATGGTGCTCTGAAGCTTTGTGTCAGGTCAACATTCCGCATCTTCTAGCAAGACTGAAGACTTGATGTAAAAAGCCAAAGATAAGGCTAGCTGTGAAAAAGATCCTTGCTACACACAAAGAAATGATTTGGTGGACTGGTGGTATTTTTCTGCAGTTGGGGAATGTAAGAGCAGTCCATGTGTTTGTGATTGATGAAGCATGGGAAAGACTACTTGAATAATAATCAAAGTAATGAGCAAGATTGCAACAAGATTGAAATGAGGTACTAGAGAGTGTGCCCCATCTGTGGACCCTGTCTATTACTGGCAGCTTACTGGTTAGAGGTTGTGATGATACCTGCTTTCAGTGACCTGAATAAACCCTAAGCCCTAAACCCATATCCTTGGCTTGCTGCCAAGCATGATTGCATTATTCTTTTCTGTAACTTCAAATTTGCAGACAGATGGCTGGCTATATATTGAAGAGAATAGCTCATGTTTTCTTTTGTTACAGGTTGGTTTGTTTGTCAAAGCATACCGAGAGTGCATTGAGGTGCTGAAGGATAGCATTGGAATAGAGGAGAAGCAGGCCCATGGTGCCTGCCAGTTGGCTAGCAGCATTGGGAAGAGGTTCTCAAAACACAGACTGTATGATATGGTTTGTGAATTTCTCATACACTCATGCAAGTTCTCTCCTCCATCTGTGCTTGACAGTAGTGTAGGCAATGTTTGACTGTTGAATTACATGTTGTTCATCATGGAAATCTACTGATAGGCACATCCTGATATCCAGGTACTCATATAGAGCAAATGGCTTCATTCAATCACAGCACATTTTGATAACTTGAGGGCAGTCCACTTCCAAGATGCCATTGATAAGTGAATGAATACCCAAGTGCCATCTGGGTCCAAAACTTCTTCCTCCTCCTGAACCTGTCACAACATTACAAGCAGATGATAGTAATACTCAAGAGACCGGCTAACTCATCAGGACTCCCAACTAGAGGTGCTTGAGGCTAGACAAGAATTGAAACATGATGAAACACATGCCCTATAGGTACACAATTTTTGTGTACATTTTTTTGCAGTTTTCTTGAATCTGTCAAAAAAAGATTGGATTGAGTAGAGTGGTCATCAAAGGCAGGCTTGCTTATCACTCTTAGCTCCCACTTTAAACAATGATCATAGCTCAATAGCACAAGACGGTCTGTGGGTCAATTCGCCTAACAGTGTGTGGATGCAACAGATAGAGACTAAAAATATGATGGATGGTGGTACAAGAGACAGAGCAAAGTATCCTGGAAATGTCATTTGTTTTCCACCCATGTTCTTCATCAAGCCCAGCAAATAGAGCTGCTTTGCCTATAGGCAATCTCTCTCTCTCGCCCCACCCCCCCATGTCATCAGAGTCATGATGCTATCTTTGGTTGTAAATTGATCTGTTAGTGATCTTACTCATTGTGGGTTCATATTTGGTCTGCAGCCAGTTGAGGCTGCAAACAACAAACAGAATGGCAACAAAGAGCTAAACAAAACCCAAAAGTGCAACAGCAGTAGCCAGCCATATACCAATCATACTATTTTTCTCTATTCTCTGATCATTACTCTGTTCTTCTTGGACTGGTACAATGATGGGTGATTGAATTTTGTTACCAAGTATTTGGCTTCTAGCATCTATTCCAGAATGTTACCACGATTACAGTTTCGAGCAAGGGAGTGGGAATAGGAAGATCGTCTCAAGAGAGATGAATGTCCAGGGTCTAGAGTATTATTCCCATGGTCTAAGTATGGAGTCCAGATCTTTTGAATATCTTGGCACTGTGCCACACAACACCTTCAACTATTGCTCTTATGGTTGGCCCTTGTAACCAACCATTAGAAACATGTTGTTGACTGATTAAGAAAATGATACCTGCTATTGGGTTCTTCCTCAATAGCAAAGATCCGGATCCACATCCAAGCTGCTATTGAAATCCGTCTTTCTCCATAAACCAAGATATGTATCCACCTCCAAGTAAGAATACAGTTTCTTTCATTTAGATGCTGCCTTGAGTCATGAGTTTGAGGTTTGGACAAGTGTTCCATATCAAATTCCAATTTTGTTTTTGTTGTTGAATACCATATCTGTTTGGTATCAAGATTTTTCAATACCAACCTAAACACTTGATACCAAGCATTCATGCTCTTTTTCCCCCTAGAATCAATCAATAATCATCCTCTCATATGCATACTTGTGGAAGATATGGTGGGTTTCTCATAGGGTACATTTTTGTTGTTGTTGCAAGCTGATGTGATGACTATATTTCTTTTTCAATATCTATTTTTTTTGTGAGGCATCATCACCTTGTTTCACTTTCATAAATTGATTTACTCATATGACAATATCATAGTAGATCATGGGAAG